>Ga0080006_1172633_pt1 | contig 31909 bp, 23 predicted proteins | sample RS3BMetagenome_FD_69209 | JGI IMG/M metagenome (GOLD analysis project Ga0080006, IMG submission 69209) | Ferric oxide microbial mat and aquatic microbial communities from Rainbow Spring, Yellowstone National Park, USA - RS3B (SPADES... ...
AAAAGGCCCAAGTCGTCATGCCTGAAGCGCTTCCGCGCCGTGGCGTCCAAGTAGCCACGAGAAAGAAGCTGCAGGCAAGACGCAAAACACGTTGATTTTATTGCGCATTATCGTGGCGCAGCCCGACACATTTTGGTGGAACATCCGTTTTACCGTTGACAAATACGGTCATGAATTGTTTGCGGCGCTCTTTTCGGGCAAGTTTTTCAGCGGAGTTAAGTTTTCTCTTTGGTTTTCCCATTGGAACCTACTGCCACGTTCTATGTATCCGCACAAATTACACCGGAGGCTAGTGCCACCATCGGCAGGATGCCGACGCCACATTTTCCGGACCCGGGCGTTGAGTTTTTACTGCGGCGCTGGCAGATCGCGTATAAATTCCACCAGATCAACAAGCGATGGACTGGCGGCGCTGCGGACATAAAATCCGCTGGTGGCGGTGCCCATACACAGTGATTCCGCTAAATTCAGTCCCAGAAGCCGACCGGCAACAAAGCCGGCGTTAAAGTGATCGCCGGCACCGGTGCTGATTTTTGGATGTTTGACGAACGGCCCGGCGAAAGAGGCCGAACCATTGGCATCGGCGGCAGCACCACCGGAGCGCGGGTGAATCACGACTGTTCCAATATCCATTTTCTTTCTTATCGCAATGGCCAGAGATTCGATTTCCTTTTCGGGATCCGCAGAGACAGCAATATCCAGCGCGGAAGCCACCTGCGTGGCTTCTTTAAGATTCAAACCGAGGATAACGTGCATAAAGGGCTTAAATACTTCAAGCACATCCAGACCGGTGCGCAAATCTTCGCGCGTACGCTTTTCAGGATCAGCAAGATCAACAAACAAAACCCGGTCAGCGGGCGGCACTTCCGGCAGCACATCCGCCGCCAGTCGCCGCCAAATATCATTCATGTAGGGCAACATGGTCCAGTTGACGGTTCCCAGCAGCCGTGATGAGGCAACCAAGCTGACCATTTCATCTATGCCAATGCGCGAAACAAGATTATCCCAAGTAATTTCGGCGGTGGGTGTGAGTTTGCCGAGCATGATTTTGCCATCATCAAATTCCAGCGCATCGGTATGGCACGCCTGAGCGATACTGAGGATTCTGGCACGTTTGGCCAATTCATGGAATACCGGATGAATATCCGGAAAGCCCAGGCTTCCGATGCACGTAACCCCCAAGCCGATGGCAGCCAGTGCGTTGGCCATAATGGGGCCGTTACCACCGAGTTTTTGTAATTTTACAACTACTTCAATATTGGCGCTTTGGCCCCTGGCTTCCCGGATGCGGCCCGCGAAATGTTCAATGGTGGCAATGCGATCAAATTCGCCGGCGCTGGCACGCTTGTCCACGACCTGGGCAATTTCATCAACAAACCCATCCAAACCGATTACCGCGCCGATGGACGCTACATCCGCCTTCGCAAGTTTACTCGACACCGCCAGACAGGTAGCCGCACGTGTTTGATCCGCCATAATTTCTCCGCCGAACGAGTATTATAATTCCGTAAACTGCATCAATTCAATTTTTTCGTGATGTTCCGGCAAAGTCACAGCGGCATATTCCGCCAAGCCCAAATCGGACATCATCCGCCGCACCGCCGCGGAATCATACGTTCCAGCGAGGTCCATTAAATCCCAGAAAATACTCCCCGCTGACCGGGTATTGTCCAATGGAGCAATAGCCTGCTTAAAGGCCTGAATCAACCCGCTTTGATTTTCAAAAACGCCGGACTTTTCCGCCCAGGTACAAACTGGCAAAGCCAACGTCGCTTGGGGCACCAGACCATCCGGCCGGGTACTCAATACCAGCAGCGTTTCCAAGCCGGCCAGCGTGGCCTCAAGGGCTTGGTCGCCGTGGCCAAAGGGATCAGCCAATACCAAGCCAGCCCGAATTTGGCCTGCTTTTATTTTTCCCTGGACATCCGCAAGTTTGCAGGTGTTGCCGCCAAGTTTAGCCAGCACTTTTTCCGCGCCCCGCCGATTGGGTGCCTTTTCCGCATAAAGAGTGTAGGTTACAGCCCCGGTAGCGGGATTCTTGAATACCTGATCCTGGCCATCAACCTTTGGCTCTATGAGCACCAACCACGCCTGCGGATCAACGCGGCGCATCCATTGCGCGGCGAGGAACATTTCTTCGGTTGAATCAAATGGATTCAGAATCAGCATGGTTGAACCGGGTGCCGTGGTGGCGATTTTTTTTATAGCCTGATCAAGTTGCCCGATGCCCTGTGCGGCAGATAACTCCTGCGGCACACCCTTGGACACCGGCGCCTGGAGTCGATTGTTATGGATAAAATCCCAGCCATAGCGGATGTCATCGGAAATCCACCATTTGTTGACGTTCGCGTTGAAGCGCGGCTTGATACGGTATACGCGGCCCTGATTATGTTCAATGAAAATATTTTCTCCGCCGCTGGAGAATGGCGAGATGCTCGGCGATTTTTTCAAAAACCAGACCCGTTGGGTAAAGAGGAAATCTTTATCCAACAGTGCGCCAACCGGACAAATATCAATGACATTGCCGGAAAGCGGGTTATCAAGCGATTTGCCTTGAAAAACATCAATTTCCTCACGATGCCCGCGGCCAAATACGGCCAGTTCGCCGGTGCCGGAAATTTCCCGCGTAAAGCGCACGCATCGCGTACACATAATGCAGCGGTCACTGTATAACACCACATGTTTGCCGATGTCTTTCTTTGGCTTTTTGGCCTTGTCTTCGTCAAAGCGACTTTCAGATCGGCCATATTGATAGCTGTAATCCTGCAAGTAGCATTCGCCGGCCTGATCACATACGGGGCAATCCAGTGGATGGTTCAGCAGCAGGAATTCCATAACCGCCTTTTGATTGGCGACCGATTTTGGTGAAATACTGTGAACTTTCATACCATCAACGGCGGGTGTCTGACAGCTCGGCACAAGCTTGGGGACTTTAAGCAACTTGGCCGGGTCTTTGGGATCGGGAGATTCAATTTCCACCAGACATATCCGGCAGCTTGCGACAATTGAAAGCCCCTGATGATAGCAATAATGCGGAATCTCCATGCCGGCATCAAGGCATGCCTGGAGAATCATTTTTTTGCCGTCCCAAGCAATTTTCTTTCCATCAACGTCCATGGTGGGCATAAACATTACACCTTATATCATTGCGTCCGGATTCATTCACGGACACGTTTCCCGCTTCCCGCGGGATTTTGTTTACACAGCGGCAGCAGCCTGCGCGTCAAGTGTTACACCTTGCACCTGATCCGATTTTAAGCGGGCCTTAAAATCTTCCGGAAACTTCTGCAGGAATGTCCGTACGGCCCAATTGGCACCGTCGGCCAGACCACAAATGGTGGTTCCCGGCATGGACCCCATGCTCAAGCCAATTTCCATGAGCATGTCAAAATCGCGCGGCTTGCCATACCCGGCAACAATACGATTAAGCATTTTGTGCATCCAAGCGGTGCCTTCGCGGCACGGCGTGCACTGACCGCAACTCTCATGGGCAAAGAAGCGGACAATATTCCGCAGCATTACAACCAGATCCGTCTTATCGGTCATGACAATGACACCGGCGGTGCCGAGGCCCAGCACGTTATATTTCCTGCCAATATCAAAATCAAGTTCCGCATCATACTGATCGGTACCCAGCACACCCATGGATACCCCCCCGGGAATCGCCGCGCGGTATTTACCGCCTTTGATTCCACCGGCATATTTTTCGATGAGTGTGGACATTTTAATTCCCAGTTCTTCTTCATAAACACCCGGCTTGTTAACCAGACCACTGACGCCAAAAAGCTTCGGCCCGGCGGAAGAGGGTGTCCCCATGGCCTTGAACCAGTCCGCACCATGCTCAATGATATACGGCAGGCAGGCGAGGGTTTCCACATTGTTGATAATGGTTGGTTTGGCAAACGCGCCGGCGATGGCGGGGAACGGCGGCTTAATGCGCGGCCAGCCACGCTTGCCTTCCAGTGATTCCAGCAAGCCGGTTTCTTCACCGCAAATATAAGCTCCGGCTCCGCGATGCACATAACAGTTATGAACTATATCGGTACCGGGAATTTTCTGGCCAAAAATTCCCCTGGCATAGGCTTCTTCCAAAGCCTTTTCCAGAATTTTAGCCTGCAGGTGGTATTCACCCCGTATGTAGATATAACTGATTGAAATACGGTTGGCGAACGCCGCAATGGCAATGCCTTCCAGCAGTATGTGCGGATCATAATCCGTCAGATAGCGGTCTTTGAAGGTGCCGGGTTCAGATTCATCAAAATTTACCGCCAGATAACGCGGGTGGAGGTCCTTGGGTAAAAACTTCCATTTGGACCCACACGGAAATCCCGCGCCACCGCGCCCGCGCAAATTCGAATCGATGACCAGTTGGATGATCTGATCGGGTGTCATGCTTTGGGCCTTACGGAGCGATTCATAGCCTCCCGTGGCAATATATTCTTCTATGTTGATGAGTTTACGCTTCGCGGGATCATCCGGAATACGCTTGAGTAAAACTGGGCCGGCAAACGCCATAATTAAACCTTTCAATCAACATTCGATCAGCTTTCTGATCGCTTTTAACGCTCTTGCACCAACAAATCAGTGCCCCGCGGCGGCGGGATGATCCGGCAATGTCCGCAAGTGTGCGGCAAACTCATCCGGCTTAATGCAGCCGTGCAGGTCTTCATTTACCAGAGCACATGGGGCCTGCTCACAAGCACCCAGGCATTCAACTTCAAAAACGGTGAATTTATCATCGTCCGTGGTTTCACCGGGTTCAATACCAAATACATCCCGAATCTTATCCAGAACGGCTTTATGACCACAAAGTTCGCAGGAAATGGACCGACACACATTCACCACATATCGGCCTGACGGTTGCAGGCGGAACTCTTCGTAAAACGTCACCGCGTCCTGAACCTCGGCACGACTGATGCCCAGAAAGCCGGCCGCTTCATCAATGGCCTGCGGAGCGATGTAACCGTAGGTGTGCATGATGGTATGAAACAGTGGCAGCAATGCCGCCTGCTTACGTGGATAGCGCGGAAAATATTTCTGTTCAATATGCGATCTAATCTCAGCCGTGAGGTAAGGCTCACTGCGCGTGGGTTGGTACTGCTTCAGGCGGTCTTCAACAATCCAGGCCATAACATTCCTTGCGTTTAACGATCCAATTCCGCGGCGATGATATTCAATGATCCCAAAACCGCCACCACATCTGAAATCGTGTGCCCTTCCATCATTTTAGGTAACACACTCAAATGGATGAAGGACGGCGGACGGCACCGTGCCCGCCACGGGTTCTTGCCGCCGTCGCTGACAATATAAAATCCCTGCTCCCCGTTGGCGGTTTCGCTGCAACCGTAAACCTCACCGATCGGCGGCTTGAAGCCACGATTGGTCATTACCAATTCAAAGTGCTGAATAAGTCCTTCAATGGAACCATAGACTTCCGTTTTCGGCGGCAAAATATCTTTGCCCTCCGGGCTGACGTTTATTGAACCGCCGGGGATATCATCGATGAGTTGCCGGATGATTTCGATGGATTGTTTCATTTCCTCAAGGCGCACGAGATACCGCGCCAATACATCACCGGTCTTCATGATGGGCACTTTAAATTTTACCGCAGGCCGACCTTTGCCGTCCCAGTTATCCTGAAAACAGAAATAGGGATCATCTTTGCGGACATCCCGCATAACGCCGCTGGCTCTGGCCAGAGGCCCGCTTAAACTCCAATTGATGGCCTCTTCACGCGAGATGATGCCGATGCCCTGCGTACGGTCAATGAAGATGCGCAGACGATTAAGAAGTTTCTCGATATCATCAATGGCCCGCGGCAGGGATTCATTAATAAACGCTTTAACCAGCGGACGAAACACATTGTCATCCGCATCCTTCATCACGCCGCCCACGCGGTTCCAACTGGTATGAAACCGTGATCCGGTCACATATTCCATAATGTCGTAAACCCGTTCGCGTTCGTTAAATCCGAACAGAAACGCGGTGAATCCGCCGAGGTCCAAAGCGGCAGCGCCCACGCAAAGCAGATGGCTTTGAATGCGAGCCAGCTCACCGAGAATGGTGCGATAAACTTTGCACCGGGGTGTTGGATCCACGCCAAAGAGCATCTCCACCGCACGAATCCATGCCATTTCATTGCCCATGGGGGCCAGATAATCCATACGATTAACGATGGTAATGTACTGATTGAAGTCCAGCACTTCGGCATTTTTTTCAAAGCCGCTGTGCAGATAACCGATAATCGGAACAACTTTAACCACCCGCTCGCCATCGATTTCCATCACCAGGCGAATAACCGTGTGGGTAGCCGGGTGCTGCGGGCCAAAATTGAGCGTCCAAAGGTTCGAATTATCTGAAAGTTGGGGGGTTGTCATGGGGTCATCCATCAGCATGGAGACTCCCTTTTCCATTGTGTATGGCATGTCCAGAACTCCAGCACAGCATTGGCCCCGCGAGCACCAGCGGCTCTGCACGGCCCGGGTGGCCTGCAACAGGCACTTCACCCATGACTTACTACCTTGTGATGTTATTCACAAACCTCGCCTTGAGCAAGCGATGCAGGGTAAAATAAAAACCTTTGCCTGCATTTATCGGCCGGATTATCCTTTATTCCAGTATCTGGCACCGTATACCGCGTGTTCGCCGAGTTCTTCTTCTATGCGCAGAAGCTGGTTGTATTTGGCAACACGGTCCGAGCGGGCCGGGGCGCCGGTTTTGATCTGGCCGCAATTGGTCGCTACGGCAATATCGGCGATGGTGGAATCTTCGGTTTCACCGCTGCGGTGACTCAGAACGGCGCTGTAGCCGTTACGCATGGCCATATCCACGGCTTCAAGAGTTTCGGTCAATGTGCCGATCTGATTGACCTTCACCAGAATGCTGTTGCCGACACCAAGTTCAATACCCTTTTTGAGGAATTTCGGATTGGTGACAAAAATATCGTCGCCGACAAGTTGGATTTTCTTACCGAGTTTATCGGTAAGCGTCTTCCAGCCATCCCAATCGCCTTCGGCCAAACCATCTTCCAGCGAACGAATAGGGTATTTGTCCGCCCAGCGGGACCAGATACCGATCATATCATCGGCAGACATGTAGTTACTTGGATCGCTCTTAAAAAGCTTGTATTTCTTCTTGCTGTGATCCCACAATTCACTGGCAGCGGGATCCAACGCGATAAACACATCCTTGCCAAGCTTATAGCCGGAAGCTTTAACCGCCTCGGCAATAACTTCCAGCGCTTCATCATTGGATTTCAGACTCGGAGCAAATCCGCCTTCATCGCCAACTGCCGTACTGAGGCCCTTTTTATGCAGAACTTTCTTCAAGGTATGATAAATTTCAGTTCCCATTCGCAGTGCATGGGCGAAATTTTTGGCCCCCCACGGCTGAATCATAAATTCCTGAAAATCGACATTGTTGTCGGCATGTTTGCCGCCATTGAGAATGTTCATCATCGGCACAGGCAACACATTGGCGAAAGTGCCGCCGATGTACCGATACAGCGGCAGGCCACTGGCGGCGGCACCGGCCTTGGCCACAGCAAGTGATACACCGAGAATGGCATTTGCCCCGAGAGTCGCCTTGGTGGGCGTACCGTCGAGTTCGATCATCAGGCGGTCAATGTGTTCCTGATCACGTGGATCGAGATCAATAAGTTCTGACGCAATTTTGGTATTTACATTTTCAACGGCCTGGGAAGTACCTTTACCGGCATAGCGTTTGGCATCGCCGTCCCGCAATTCCACCGCTTCATTTTCACCGGTTGACGCACCGCTGGGCACAGCCGCCCGGCCAAGGGTGCCATCATTCAAAATCACATCAACTTCAACGGTGGGATTGCCGCGGGAATCAAGAATTTCACGGGCGTGGACATGTTCAATACACAGGTTCATCATAAGCTCCAATTCACAGTCAAACTCAATCCGGCGGCCATACAGCCCAAACCGGGAAACCGATAAATTAGCATACTTTTAGATTTTTAGCCAAGGGTGTCTCTGAGCAATTGACATTTCTACTTCTTGAGAACATGTATACCACGTCATGAATCGCTCGGCAGGTCGCATCGCATTGTTTGGCCGCAATGAAGACTATGCCGCATTCGAGCACCCTACCAGGCAAGACGGAATTGCGCCGATTGGAAATAAGTGAAAAGCGCAGCCAGCCATGCGGCGAGGAGCCGTGGCTGAGCAAGACAGAAAATGAGTTACGATTAGAAAATACGATACGCAACGAAGGGCGACCAAAACAGGCCTGACACCGAGCTTAAATAGCAGTGATGTGGCAGAAACGCCGACTGCGTTGCGCGTCATGGCATGCTACCGGATCAAATTCGACACTGCCAAGTCGATGACTTCATCGCCACGGCCATTTAGCACTGCCTTCAACGCCCATAGATTAAATCCTACCGCCTGATCCCACTTAATCGACGGCGGCAGGGAGAGTTCCTGTCGATTCACCACCACATCCACCAGAGCAGGCCCATCATAATCGAATGCCTTCTCCAGCGCTGGCCGCACGTCCACCGGGTCTTCCACCCGAATTCCCAGCAGTCCGGCGGTTTGCGCTAATTCGGCAAAGTTTGGGTTTTTCAGTTCTGTCCCGTGGCCGAGAAATCCCGCGGCTTTCATCTCCAACTCAACAAACCCCAACGCGCCATTGTTGAAAACCACGATCTTCACCGGAATGTTCAACTGCCGCAGTGAAAGCAAATCGCCCAGCAACATCGTCAGCCCACCATCTCCGGAAAATGTCACCACCTGCCGCCCGCTGCATTCCAATTGCGCCCCGATTGCCTGCGGCAACGCGTTGGCCATTGATCCGTGGTTGAATGATCCTATCAGCCGTCGCTTTCCGTTCATGGTTAAATACCGCGCGGCCCACACGGTGGGCGTGCCCACATCGCAGGAAAAAATCGCATCCGCCGCCGCCACCTCATCGACCATCTTGGCCAGGTATTGGGGATGAATCGGCTTCCTGCCGGGATGCCCCACCGCCAATTCATCCATGCCTTTACGCACCTCCTGATAGTGGTGTACGAATTTTTGCAGGTGCTTATCATCTGCTTTCGCATCGAGTTTTCCCAATACCGCACGCAGCGTGGCCTTGACATCACCAATCAGCCCCAGGTCCAGGCGCGTGCGCCGGCCCAGGTTTTCCCCGCGCTGGTCTACCTGAATAACCGTGGCATCCTGCGGATAAAATTGGGTATATGGAAAATCCGTCCCCAGCATCAGCAGCGTGTCACAAGCCTTAATGGCGTGATAACCCGATGAAAATCCAATCAACCCCGTCAAACCCACGTCATACGCATTGTCATAAGCAATGTGTTCCAGACCGCGCAGGGCCGAGACAATCGGCGATTTAAGCTTCTCCGCCAACTGCATTAGTTCGCCATGCGCTCCGGCGCAGCCGGCTCCGCCAAGAATTGTCACTGCTTTAGCCTGGTTCAATGTTGCGGCCAATTGCTGAATTTCCTGCTCCGATGGTTCAACGGTAGGATGCAATTGCCGGACGCTGGCGCTGGGCTTGCGGCAATTGGTTTGCTTTAATGCAATGTCACCCGGAATGGCCACCACTGAAACGCCCCGCTTTGTCAGCGCCGTCTGGATTGCAATTTCCAATACCCGCGGAATTTGCCCGGGCTGGGACACTAGTTCACAGTAATGACTGCAATTACGGAAAAGCTGATCCGGATGCGTTTCCTGAAAATAATTGCTCCCTATTTCGACACTTGGAATTTGAGCCGCTATGGCCAGCACCGGCACCCGACTGCGCTGACAGTCATACAAGCCGTTAATCAGGTGCATATTACCCGGCCCGCAACTTCCCGCGCAGACCGCCAGTTCGCCGGTAATATGCGCCTGCGCACCGGCCGCAAACGCCGCCGTCTCTTCGTGTCGCACGCCAATCCACTGTATGTCCTTACCTTTTCCCATCTCCTCCAAAATGCCATTGAGCGAATCTCCCACCACGCCATAAATACGCTTCACCCCGGCTGCAATGAGCGTCTCAACAATAATTTCAGCCACACTTTTCTGTACCATATAATGCCCCTGAAACACAACGTTGCAACCGTGCGAAATCCAGACGCAATGCGCCTGCAACAATAATCGCACCGCCCACTTACAACATGATAACATGCCGGCATCAATGGTTCCGCTCAGCCATGAAGCTCGCTATGTACCCGGTCGAATCTCGACTCCCTTGCCTACGCCGAGGCGAAAGCTGCTGTAATGGTCCAGACCCTGACATTTCTATTTCACCACGACAGTGAGAAGCGGCAAAGTTGTCAAACAAACGGCGTGCCGGTACCGTATTGTATTCCCGTTGGAAAGACATACGCAGCATGGGTGCGGATCATATTTAAAAAAAGGAAACGCGATATGGCAAATGGATCATCTCCTCTTAATCGCCGGGATTTTGTAAAATTGGCGGGCGTTGTTTCGGTCGCCGCCGCTTTGGATGGTGGTCAGCATGTGGCTTGTGCCTCCACGCCCGGCCTTCCGCCACGGCCATTTTTTCACCCCCACCGCATTCGCTATGACCGGCACTCTCTGATTCTGGACGGCAAACCGTTTTTTATGTATAGCGGATCTTTCCATTATTTTCGCTGTGCCAAACCCTTGTGGCGCGAGCGATTCGCAAAAATCAAAGAAGCCGGATTTAACACTGTGCAAACCTACGTCGCGTGGAATATGCACGAATTGGAGATGCCATCAGGTCTGGATGATTACTCTAAAATAGATATGACCGATCTGGACGATTGGTTGACCATGGCAACGCAGGAATTTGGACTTTATGTCAGCATTCGACCCGGGCCATATATCTGTGCCGAATGGGACACGGGGGGCTTTCCACAATGGCTGATGACTAAAAAGCCAAAGGGATATAAAGGGGAATGGCTGCGAAGTGACGATCCGATTTTTATGGCCTGGAGCCGGCACTGGTACAACGCGACCTGCCCGGTCATCGCCAAACATCAGATCACCGGTAAAGCGCCGGGCGAAGCTGGCGTCTTGATTTTTCAGGTGGAAAACGAATACGACTTTCCGTCCTTTCCCAAATCGGTCAAACAGACATACGTTGAATCACTGGTTACCGGAGCGTTGAAAAACGGCATTGAAGTACCGTTGTTTATCAACTGGGGCCAGTGTGTGGTGGGTTCTAAAAATCCACTGCTGAGGCGGGTCTTTGATACCATGGATTTCTATCCAGGATGGGGTGTCGACGGGGTTTTTGGCTCCATCGAATGGATGCGAAAAAATCAAGCGAGCTCGCCGCTTATGACTGCGGAACTGCAAGGCGGCTGGTTTAGCAGCGTGGGCGATGTTCCGCCGTTACGCACGCACGTGGACCACTATCGCTCTGATCTTATTCCACCACAGATCAACAACCTCACACTCTTTTGTATTCAGAATGGTGTGACAATGGTTAATTATTACATGCTCTTCGGCGGCACCAATTTTGGCGGAAGGCCCGGCGCGGGTATCGCCACATCCTATGATTACAGTGCCCCCATCAGAGAAAACGGCGGTGTCGGAACCAAGTACCTGCGCGTTAAAGCGATCGCGGCCATGCTTAAGGAGCACGGCGCGGCGCTGGCACAATCGGAAGCTTTGAAGGTGAAGGGCAAAACCGGATTTTCTGATGTTTATCTGGCAGCGCGCAAAGCGCCGGACGGCAGCATCTATTTATTTATCCGCACTGACCAGCATGGGCACAGCCGCAGCGGCAAAGCACATGTGGCCATTGCGGGTGTGGGCACGGTTGAATTTCACTATGAACTGGAACCTTTCGGATCCAAGATTCTCTTCCTGCCGGCGGGCGTCACCTCAGCCGACGGCGGGAAATGGCTACCGGAACCGCAGCAGGCGCAAAAACGTCCTGCGAATCTGCCATCGGGTGTGACCATTGGTTCCGTAAAATCGGCCGTTGATCCGGAACCATCTCATTGGCGAGCAATCAAGCCGAATCAATCCTTAGCGGAGTTGGGCGTATATGTATCGGGTTTCAGCTATTACCGCGCAAAGTTAAATCTCCATGCCCTGCCGCCGAAGATTTCGGCCGTTGCGCTGGCCGCCACGTTGAATAACTCCGACGGCGCTACGGCCAATGTCGATGGGGAAATACTTTATGCCAAACCCGGCTCCGGCACGGCGGCGATGTACAGTTCAAAAAAACTACTGGAAACCGGCCGGCACACTGCCACGTTGGTATACGAAAACCGCGGCCATCCCAACGGCGGAATGGGGATGGAAGCACTTTACGGCATTTATGATATTGCCATGGTGCCCAGTTCGGTTGCCGGCAAACCCCTTAACCCATGGCTCATGAAACATGTTCAGCAGCCAAAAAATCCCAAACATGCGGCCTATATTGCCACTGATACAGCGACTGCCGGCTGGCAGAAAACAACACCGTCCGAGGCTTTAAGCGCCGTGCAGATTCACCGCCCCCATTCCAGTGCCGTATTCCGCACCACGCTGCACATGACCGCGCAGGACATCGCGGCCCACAAAACCGCATTGCACTTCAGCCGCATTGATGACAACGGCTGGATTTTTGTCAATGGCAGGCTCTTGGGCACCACCAATAGTTGGGACCGCGCCTGGACCTTCAATGCCAACAAATTGCTGCATGTCGGAAAAAACACCATCGCCGTACTGGTGCAGAATGTGGATGGAGCCGGTGGTCTTGGTGGCGTAAAGCTGATTTCGGCCGCGGCGTCATCGGCGTTGTCGACGATGGTTGGAGCAATGGAATTTGCGCCACAGCCAACCGGGGTTGAATCAGGCTGGCAGAAGCCGGACTTTGATGATTCGGCATGGAAGCAGCATTCATTAACGGGGCAGGCGTCCAATGATGTCAAGGCGGAATTGCTTTCGTGGCATCGTCTGGAATTTACATTACCACCTGTAGATGCGGACATCTGGCTGACCTGGTGCCTTAAAATCCAGGCCACTGGAACCGGCTTTATTTATCTCAATGGCCATGAATATGGCCGGTTCTGGCAAGGTGGCGGACAAAGAGAATATTATCTTCCGGAATGCTGGCTGGACACCAGACCCGGCGGCAAAAATGTGATTGCCTTATGCCTGCGGGCCGTAGATAAGCCTGCGCAGATTTTATCAGCATCGATTGAGCCTTATGTGGTCTACGCGGAATATCGCTCCAAGCGAACCTGATTCGACATTCAGGACATTGCGATGATTCACGGTTCTGCCATGATTATGGTAGTTAGGGGCCGCCAAGAAATAACCTTTCCAATCTGACTTGGTCTTTTGACCTCTGGCCGCGTTGCCCGCTCGTTACGTATCCATGCGGATATGCTCCTCGCGGGCGTCTTGCCAGACGCCAAAATCCCGGCGTCATATTTGTAAACGTTATTTCTTGGCGGCCCCTTATCCATCAGGGTAGAATCAGCATGGCGTCGCCGAAACTGTAGAAACGATAACGCCGAGTTATGGCGTGCTGATAAATATCTTTGAGCCTGGAAAGACCGGTTAACGCCCCGACCAATGCCAGCAATGTACTGCGCGGCAAGTGAAAATTGGTAATCAACGCGTCGGTGAGTTGAAAATCGTAACCAGGTTGAATCAGTAAATTCGTGGAACCCGATAAATCTTCCGCCGGCCTGGAGGTATCCAGAATGGCGTGGGCCATGGTTTCCAGGGTACGAACGGTGGTGGTACCGACCAGCACAATTCGACTTGGCGCGGCTTTGTGTCGGCGAATACTCTCCACGGTGGCACGCGGAATCATGAATGTTTCCGCGTGCATGGGGTGTTTATCCAACGTGGAGGCTTCGACGGGAAGAAACGTTCCCAGGCCGACATGCAGCGTGACAAACGCACGGAGTATCTGGCGTTGAGTCAGAGCCGCAAACACTTCGGGCGTGAAATGCAGGCCGGCGGTTGGAGCCGCGAGGGCACCCGCTGAACGGGCATAAATGGTTTGATAGCTTTCCGCATCACAACATTGGTCCCCAATCCAATCACCCTGCCGACCGGTTTGTGGCAATGCGAAATCGGGATTGGTTATCGCGGTTTGCCCGCTGATACCGCGCGCTTTTTCGATGTATGGCGGCAATGGCACCTGGCCAATTCGAGCCAATACCTCATACGCCGGCCGCGTGTCGCTTACCTCCACAAGCCATTGCCCCTTTTCGGATTCACGCGCCAACAAAGTGAAGTACACGCGGACATTTCCGTTTTCCGCAGTTGCGGCCAGGCGTATGCCCGGTACTGCGCGGCCACGGGTGCGCAACATGACTCGCCATTTACCCGGTGATAGTTCAGCGATAAATAGCCCGGTGATGATGCCGCCGGATTCCTTGCTAAGCGTAAGTTTGGCCGGCAGCACGCGCGTGTCATTGGCAACCAGCAGATCGCCGGGGGCAAGCAGTTGCGGCAGGTCGGAAAATAGACAATCTTCAATACAATCCGCACGGCGGCGATAGACCAACAGGCGGCTGTGATCCCGCGGATGCACGGGGTTACGGGCAATTAATTCCGGCGGAAGCGCATAATCAAGTTCATCGGTATACAACATGAATCACAATCAGGAAGGCTGGGCAATACTGACTTTACTAAGCCGGCGTTTGCGTAACATGCGGGATCTCGCCCAGCGGCCCGAAAAAAATGGCCGCCGCTTGGGCATATCGTCGGGTTCGGCATCCAACGGCAGACTCAGAACTGTGTTAACGATGGTCTGGGCGGCTTCCGGGTGAGCGAGCAGGCGCGTGTTTTCCCTCATGCGTGCCAGACGTTGCGGATCGTCAATAAGTTTTTGAATTTTCCATGCCAGTGTCGGCAGATTGTTGCTGCGAATGGCAACGCCCAATTCCAGAAGATGAGCAGAGTTACGTTCCTCCTGCCCCGGAATGGGGTTAACAATACACAAAGGCAGATTTCTCGCCATGGCCTCGCTGGTGGTCAGGCCGCCGGGCTTGCCCAGCAGCATGTCCGCCGCCGCCATATATTCATCCATCAGCGGGGTAAATCCAACGGGGACCACCCGGGCGGACGAATTGCGATTCTGCCGGGCGGCAATCTGATCCAGATGCTGTTTTAATTCTTCACTGCGTCCGGCAATCACAACAAGTTGCACCGGCCGTTTTATTTTAAGCAGTTCGGTCAATAGCGCTTCGACCGGGCCGACACCGTAGCCACCGGCGGAAACGAGAATTGTAAAACGATCATCCGCCAGACCAAGCTTACGGCACACTTCCGATCGGGATTTATTTTCCATGAAAACCGGATCAATTGGAATGCCGGACATTGTTATACGGGCCGGATCAATACCGAGCTGTACCAAAAACTCGCGAGTTTCATCCAGCAGGACAAAATATTGCTGATACGTACGGTTCAGCCACATGGCGTGGCAGTCATAATCTGTAACCACAATAGCCGGTTTGACGGGGATTTTACCCTTTTCATACAACCAGCCCAGCAGGCTCGCGGGCGTGAAATGGGTGCAGATAATATGATCCGGCTCAAAAGCCATAGCCGCCTTGAGGAACGGGCCGGCGTTGAATTTTTCAAACGCCATGCGCATTTTTTCATTGCGCCACGGCGTATCAAAGGTATCGTAAATCCAGCCCAACATACGCGGGGCTTTGTTAATTAAGTCCAGATATACCTGCGAGTAAATATGCCGAAAAAGCCGGGTGGTATATTTCAGCATATCCCAATGCTGAACCTCCCCTACGCCGGGGTGCTTTTGACATATCTGTAAAAGAGCATCGGCGGCCCGCACATGCCCGGTACCGGCGGACGCGGAAAGAATCAGGACTTTGCGTTTTTTAATGGGTACTTCGGCCATAACTTCCTTCACTTGATGCATTGCTTACAGCGCCAGGATCGCATTAATCTTGGCGGCGCAAATAAAATCATTTTCCGATATTCCGCCGATGGCGTGGGTGTTATACCTTATCACGCAGCGGCTGTAACCAACCTCCATATCCGGATGATGATTTTCCATATTCGCCAGCCACGCGACCGTATTAACAAAGGCCATGGTCTGGTAGAAGTTCATAAATTCAAACGTGCGAACCAGCGAACCGTTGCGAAATTCCCAATCGGGAAGTGATTTCAGGAGTTTGTTAATCTGCATTTCAGAGTAAGGTTTAACCCCACCTTCGCAGGCTTTACACTTACGGCGCGTGAAATCCATCGGTTTAGTCTTTTTTGTCATGTTCAGCATTCCTTTTTCTTCCACCAACATTATAACCAACGATCAAGGGTGTGGTAGATTGCACTGGAGATTACCATGGTTTTATCGCCGCCGGGCGTGCGATACGACATTATTACCACCGGAAAGTCTGTTTTTCGCGTTGCCTCGCATTATTCCCGCAACCCGCAGAGATATGCCGCCGTAGCACGACGGTGGCGTCTGCAGGGCATCGTACATTCGATGTTGGCGGATTTTGGCGACTTGCGGTCACCACATGCAAAGGTCGTGTACCCATAGCCCGATCTCGGGGCCGGAGCGTTACTAAAATAGTTCGCCCTGTGCTTTGGAAGCCGGGTTATACAGCTCCATGCAGGCAGGCGAATCATTTCCCACCCGATTTACCCAGCTATTAACGCGGTGCGAAATCATACGATCAGCCGGAAAAGGCCGGAAAAACGTGTGTATTTCAGGGGCGTCCGGGGGGGCGGAAATATAAGTCATCGCGTCGGATGGGTCCATGATAACCGGCATACGCAAATGAACGCGTTTTACCAGGGCATTGGGAGCGGTGGTAAGAACAACAAACCGCAATGAATCCGCGGTGTTGTCATACAGTCCCGCCAGACAAAATGGCGAACCGGAAGCCAGTTGAAAAAGAAATGGCTCGGAGGCGGCGGCCGATTTTCGCCATTCATAAAATCCGTCGGCTGGAATAACGCAGCGACGATGTCGGAAGGATTCGGAAAAACTGGGCGTTTCACGCAGTTTTTCTGAACGAGCATTGATAAGCAGCTCGTGCCGCGCCGTACCCCATGTTTTACAATATCCCCAGCTTGCCGATCGGGCGATATATCCGGATTGATTGTAGATCATGATCGCTTGCTGGCCAGGTGCAATGTTATAGCGGGGCGAGGCAGTTGGAACATCACGCAGCCATGGCATGGAATTAAAAGCCGCCGCAGGATTGGCCAGTGTGAACCTTCCGCACATTTCTGTTTCCCTAATCCATGGCCACATCAACCGAAACATGCACCACATGTTTACCGCCGCCAAGAATCACGCCGCGCAGGGGTGAAACGTCGGAAAAATCGCGCCCATAGGCGATGGTAATGTGGCGCTCCGCCGGAATCATATTATTGGTTGGATCAAAATCCAGCCAGCCCAGCTCGGGCACGTAGACGCTCAACCACGCATGAGAGGCGTCGGTACCGACCATTCGCGGTTTGCCCGGCGGGGGAAGGGTCAGCAAATAACCGGAAACATAGCGTGCGGGAAAGCCCATCGATCGCAGGCACGCAATTCCCAGATGGGCAAAGTCCTGGCACACACCCCGGCGATGCCTAAACACATCCGCCACACTCGTGCCCACGGTGGTGGCGGTAGAGTCAAATTTAAAATCCCGATGAATCCGTCGCATGAGGTCATCCACAGCTTCAAGAATCGGGCGGGCGGGCGTAAAAGATTCGGCGGCATAGTTCGCGGCCTCAGAGGTTTGTGCAATTTTGGTGGATTCAAAGGTAAATTGTATAACACTGCCAAAATCCGGAGATGGGATATTCCATAAGCTGTCGCGCGCAAGCTCCCAGGGCTGATTGGAAAATAGCATACCGGTTGAAGGTGCCAATATCTCAACTTCTCCGCGGGAAGTCACCAACAGTTCGCGATGCGGCTCCTGAATACTGAAAAAGGTCTGTCGATTGCCAAAGTAATCAAACCGATCCGTGCGCATGGCGGTGGGGGAAATTTCCAAATCCGCAAAACTCCACAAGTGCCGCGCGGCCTCCCGGGGTAAAAGATGCGCAATGTGATGGCAAATAGTCACCGGTTGCTGATAACGGTAGCGCGTGATATGTTTTATTTTATAAACAGGCATTACTACATTCTCGCAGGTGTCGTATCCATTCCAAGTCGCTATGAATCGGTGGCAAGCGCCGCCGGAGTGGCCAGTTGGAACCCCAACTGCCGCGATTCGGATATATGTACCAGATAGGCCCGGCTGATGACATCCGAAAGCATCCGTAATTCTTCAATCCATATTGTTAACAGCCGGTCAAGATGTTCGCGCCGCGGTTTCTCATCGGCATCTTCGGTGCGGCCCAGCGTAGTAATGTCCGCAAGACGCATATCGGTCAGCAACCGCAGCACGATGCGTTCCGGCGCCGACAAACCCGCCCCCCCGCCATCAACGATCAGCGAGGCAAGATGCTCCTGTAAGCGCACCAGTTGAAAGGCGGCCGAGCGCGGGTTGCTTTCATCGGCCAAGAGCATATCCAGCACCGGCGGAACCTGAAGGTTGGTAGTGTAGCGGCGGCGATAGGTAATAATGGAATCGGCAATTTCCAGCACCGATTCCAGCAACGGGCCTTCACGGTCTACCACCGGTACGAGCGTTTCGGAAAGCAGAGTCAATGTGCCGATGGCACGCTCAATGCGACGGCCAATATCTAAGAATCTCCAGGCATAGCTGCGGGTCATCGATTCCATGGCCAGGCCGTCAAAAGCGGCGAAAGTGATAATCAGGCGATCCAGCGCGGGTAAAAGGTCCAACAGCGCCGGATCGGATTTGTCCGCGCGGGGAAAGTCTTCATCGAGACGATTGATGATACGCCATATATCCAGCGACATGCGATCGCGCACCAGCGCGGCAATACGATAGATGGATTGAAGGGTCGCTGGAAAGCCGTTGGCGTGTGGATTACGCAGAAGAATTTCAACGAGTTTGCCTTCCGCGGAAAATTGTCGTCCGTCCGGTTCGGCATACATGGTCTGTTTAGCCAAGGCGGAAAACAGTGTCGGCAACTCCGCGGTTGAGTCAAAATTCTGATCCATCAATCGGATGACAATACCCCTGGCCAGCCGGGCATTGGCCTGTGCCCGCTCTTCGTAACGCCCGAGCCAGAATAAATTATCCGCCACACGGCTCGGAAGATCACCACCGGCGCGGGAAATAATCACCGGCTGACCGGCCGGTTGCAGAAAACTGAACGAATCGACGGGGCCATCCGAAAGCACCCAGGCATCCTTGGAACCACCGCCCCGCTGCATGGAGACAATCATGGAATCCGCTGATCCGGAGAATCTAGCCAAGCCGCCCGGCATTACACAATAGCCGTTCTCCACGCATGTGGCGTGCAAGCGCAAAACCAAATGCCGTGGCTGAACGCGATCTTCCATCAGCACCGGTGCGGTGGATAATTCAACATAGTGCTCACCGACATAATTGGATGGCGATGCCATAATACCTAAGCGGAGCTTTTCAAGCGCATCGTGACTTAAATTGCGGGCAAATACAGGTTTATCCCGACTCCCGACGAATGCGGGCTTTATGACCATCCGGGAGAGATTATCCAGCACAAACTGCCGGGATTCGGCATTTCCGCACCAGAATGATTCGACCGACGGAAGGATTAAATTTTCATCGAGCAGGCGACGGCATATCGCGGGAAGAAACATCATCAGAGCCGGCGTTTCAGCCAAACCTGAACCCAGAGCATTGGCCACCGCGACATTTCCCGAATAGACCGCCTGCACCAGGCCTGGAATTCCCAGGGCGGAATCGGCTCGTAATTCCAGAGGATCACAAAAATCATCATCCTGCCGGCGAAGAATAACATCCACCCGCTGTAAGCCACCAAGCATTTTCAGATAGACATAATTATCCCGCACAATCAGATCGGCACCTTCCACCAGGGTATAGCCCAGGTAGCGAGCCAGATAGGCGTGTTCAAAATATGTTTCGTTATAAGGTCCCGGCGTCAGCAGGACGATGCGCGGATTTTCCCGATTGGACAGAGATTTAAGCGTTTCACGGAAGCGGCGGAAAAATGTGGCCAGACGGCTTACTCGGCAATCACGAAACACATCCGGCAGCGCGCGTGAGATGACCATCCGGTTTTCCAGTGTGTATCCCGTGCCGGAAGGCGCCTGTGTACGATCCATTAACACGACAAATCGGCCATCCGGCCCCCGCCCCACATCGGCGGCGTAGGTGTGCAGACGCCGCGAACCGGGAACGGCGACGCCGTGCAGGGGTCTTAGAAAAAGTCCGTGGCCAAACACCAGTTCCGGAGGAATTATTTTTTCAGCCAGCAAACGTTGCGGGCCATAGAGATCATCAAGAATCGCATCAAGCAGGCGCGCTCTCTGGGCAACCCCGGCTTCCAGATTCGCCCATTCCGCAGCCGAAAAAAGCACCGGAAGTGAATCCAGATGCCAGGGGCGGTCCATGCCCGCGGGATCACCATAAACATTGTAGGTTACGCCGTTGTCATGAATTAACTGTCGGGCCGTCTCCCAACGGTGATGCAGCTTTGCCGGCCCCAGATCATCAAGCAGATTCAGAAACATCTGCCAGTGTGGCCGCACGGCACCGTTTGAATCCATCATTTCATCGTAGAGGCCAGGCGCGGGAGCGTAAGATGAATACAATCGGCCGTCCGACACAGTTGGTGGTGAAGAATTCTGTTCCTGTTGTAGTGTCATACGCCTTTCAAATATACGCTATAAGGCCGCTGAATGTAACTCCTGAACAGTTAGGTACACCGCCGCAGGTCCAATGTCAATGGAAACTCCAGTGACGGCTCGAGCTTACGCGGACGAATGACACCCGGAGTATGGCCGAACTTTACAAAACGGGCCATCCGGCGCGATTCGGCTTCGAAGGCGTTTACCGGGAACTCATCGAACGAGCGCCCACCGGGATGCGACACATGATAGCTGCATCCGGCAACGGCCTGATGATTCCAAGTATCGACCACGTCAAAGACCAACGGCGTATGAACGCCAATGGTGGGATGCAGGCATGCCGCGGGTTGCCAGGCTCTATAGCGCACGGCGGATACAAATTCACCATTGCGCCCGGTTCCATGCAGAGGCAGCAATACACCGTTGACGGCAAGCTGATGCCGGGTGTTAATCATCCCGTACGCCTTAATTTGCAGACGTTCCACCGAAGAATCCACAAAGCGCACGGTGCCGCCACCGGCTGGCTCTTCACCGAGGACATTCCATGGTTCGATGGCCTGGCGGAACTCAAGTTTCATCCCGCCAGCGGCTACCGAATCGATTTCTCCAAGCAGAGGAAAACGAAATTCAAAATGTGGCGCAAACCAATCCGGTTTAAGGTCGAAGCCGGTACTGGAGGCATCGCGCAACACATCATTAAAATCATCAGCAACGTAATGCGGCAGCATGAATCGATCATGCAATTCTGTGCCCCAGCGTACCAATGGTGTTTCGTAGGGCTTTTCCCAGAATTTAGCGATCAGGGTGCGTAACAGCAATTGCTGGGTAAGCGACATTCGCGCATGCGGGGGCATTTCAAAACCGCGAAATTCCACCAAGCCCAGTCGTCCGCTGGAAGAATCCGGTGAATAAAGCTTGTCAATACAGAATTCAGCGCGGTGCGTATTGCCAGTTAAATCAATTAACAGATTTCTAAATACGCGATCAACCAGCCATGGTGGCGTTGTAATACCTTGCTGACGTTGAATTTCCTTAAGCGCTATTTCGAGTTCATAAATCATTTCCGGACGACCTTCATCCGCCCGGGGCGCCTGACTGGTCGGGCCGATAAACAGTCCGGAAAACAGATAGGATAACGAAGGATGATTATGCCAGTACGCCACCAGGCTCTTGAGCAAATCCGGACGCCGCAAAAATGGTGAATCGCCGGGCGTGTCACCGCCGATGACAATATGGTTCCCGCCACCGGTACCGGAATGCCGCCCATCGAGCATAAATTTTTCAGTTCCCAACCTTGAGAAATGAGCATCTTCATACAGACCAGTCGTTACGCTGACCGCTTCATCCCAGGAATTAACCGGCTGAACATTGACTTCAATGACACCCGGATCGGGTGTTACTTTCAGATGTTTAACGCGCGGATCATGGGGCGGGGTGTAGCCTTCAATAATCAGCGGTGTCTGTAATTCCGCAGCGGTTTCTTCAATACGGGCGACGAGATCAAGATAATCCTCAATGTAACGCACCGGCGGCATAAAAATGTGCAGCGTGCCATTACGTGGCTCGACACAAATTGCCGTGCGCACCACGTAAGGTGCGGATTGACCCAATTCCGGCTTCCAGGACGGATTTTCGCGTATGCGCCTGCGATATTCTTCCAGTGCCGGGCCAACCCCCTCTTCCGCAAGTTTCCAATCCTGTTCACGGAAATACGTCACCTCGCCCGGTTCAGGCTGTCCTCTACGATACCGCTGACCGCCATGAACATCGGGCAATTCAGACAACCGCTCCATCGGGTCGCGCGGATAAACATGCGGGTATTGGCTATCCGCCACCCAAGGCAGTGAATCCAACGGAAGCCTTAAGCCCATGGGCGAATCACCGGGGATCAGATATAACCTCTCGGGCCGCAGGAACCAGGCACCAGTTTGCCAAATTCCCTCCCCCGGCGCACCGATAGGGCGCAACGGCAGAACGTACCCAATTACTTTGTCCAGGCCCTGTTCAAATATTTTGGCCATCCGCAGGCGATCTTCCGGGTTTTTGAGATTGTTCTGCAAGGGATCAACATTGACCGGTAATCGCCGTTCTTTCCAGAGGTAATACCAGACATCCTCAAAACCGGGCAACGCATGAGCAAAGGAGACATCCCCGCGGAGTCGATCGGTCAAGGTGCGCAAGAAATTCTGCGCGGTGCGGTCCGTATGATGATGTTGATCGCCATCATCGGCAATGAGTTTCGGATCATTCCATATCGGTCGGCCATCTTTACGCCAGTAACACGCCAACGCCCAGCGCGGTAAAGATTCCCCCGGATACCATTTGCCTATGCCATAATGCAGCAGGCCGCCGCGCGCAAAACGTCGATGCAACCGCTTGATCAATTGCCCGGCTAGCTGCCGCTTTTGGGTCCCCTGCGCGGTGGTGTTCCATTCCGGTGCGTCCACATCATCAATGGATACAAACGTTGGCTCTCCACCCATAGTCAGGCGGACATCCTGCCGTTTGAGAATGGCGTCCACCGTATGCCCCAGTGATTCAATGCTTTTCCACTGTTCGTCGGTATAAGGTTTGGTAACGCGCGGATCTTCACGCACGCGGCGCACGGACATACTGAGCTCAAACTCTGCTTTACACTCATCAACAGCTCCGGTAATCGGTGCCGCGGATGATGGCTCGGCCGTGCAGGCCAGCGGAATGTGCCCTTCACCGGTGAATAATCCGCTGGTGGCATCCAGGCCAACCCATCCGGCACCGGGGAGAAATACTTCAACCCAGGCGTGCAGATCCGTAAAATCTTTTTCCGGGCCGGATGGCCCATCCAGCGATTTCACGTCCGCGGTTAACTGAATGAGATAACCCGATACAAATCGGGCCGCCAGACCGCAGTGCCTGAACAAATTTACCAGCAGCCATGCAAAATCCCGGCATGACCCGGTGCGAGAGGTCAATGTTTCTTCCACGCTTTGGACGCCCGGCTCCAGGCGGATGAGGTATTTGAGCAGATGATTGATTTTGGTATTTATTTCCACCAGAAAATCAGCGGTGCGCAGATCTTTCCGCTGACAGGATTTAATCAATTCCGTCAACAGAGGACCGGGCGCAGCAGCTTCAAGGTAAGGGGCCAATTCGCGCTTCAGTGATGGATCATAGGCAAAGGGATAATTTTCAGCTTCCGGCTCAAGGAAAAAATCGAAGGGGTTGATCACGGTCATTTCCGCAACCAGATCCACCTCCACTCTGAATTCCTCGGTGAGTTCCGGAAATACCAGCCGGGCCTGATAATTCGCATACGGGTCCTGTTGCCAATTGACAAAGTGTTTTGCCGGAAGCACACGCATGGAATAACTGCGAATCGGCGTGCGTGTATGTGGGGCCGGGCGCAGGCGTACCACCTGCGGCGAGAGCGTAACCGGCCGATCATACCGATAATGGGTAACATGATTCAGTGCGACAAGTATGGCCATGCGTTTGAGACTCCGAGACTAATTTAACCTATTGAATTTACGCGAATCCGCGGCTCCCACATACAGCTTCCCATTTCCAAGAGATGCCTTTTTTTCATCCCTGTTGCTGTTGCTGCTGCTGTTGAACCTGTTCTTCAAGAATCCACGGTACCACGCCGCCGCGACCGGTATTGCCAAAAACCGGAACGTTCAATGGAGACGTTCGTTCGCCGACAAGATTGCCGGAGATTTCGGGCAATTCCATGGTATGCACCTCCACTTTCATCGTTTCGGTGGCGTTGCCACGGTATACACCTTTATGGGGAGGGACGTCATTGTAATGCCGCCCCACCGCCATTTTTACAAAATTACCCTTTACTTCGCAGTTGTTGGTAGGGTCATAACCGATCCAGCCAATACTGGGAAAGTATAATTCACACCATGCGTGGGTTTCCGCAGCGCCGCGGAACTGCTGATTGCCGGCATGAATAAATCCGCTGACATACCGTGCCGGGATATGCAACTTTCGGGCCAGCCCGATCATCAAGTGCGTAAAATCCTGGCAAACGCCACGCTTATGCTCCAGCACTTCGGCAATGGTGCTTGAAGCGCTGGTGATGCCTTTTTCATAGACAAACTCTTCGTTGATTTTGTCCATGATATTAAGTCCCACGCGGGCCAGCGATTCGCGTCCACGCGGCTTGATCTTTTCAGCCAGTTCAGTCAATGCCGGGCAGTCCACCACCGGGGCATCGAGCCGCAGCATGTCAAAAAGGCTGTGATCCGTCGGCGGATTTAATGGCCACATATCTTCCGGATGCAGTGTCAGGCGTTCGCGATCATAGGTCTGCACCACGCTGACAGCGGAAATTTTAACACTCCGGTGCAGGTTGTTGATGGCAAACGTATGCACGGTATTGCCCAGCCAGTCAAAATAACTGCGCACCTGCGAGGCCGGGCCGATACCCAGCACAAACGACAGGCGATGCTGCAGGCGTTCCTGTCGCGGGGCCATACGCAATTCCATGACCGTTTCACTGATAAGCGCAGAATAATCCAATTCCGTAATATGACTGACTTGAACGAGCATTCACTAAACTCCAAACCAGTGCGTTGATCGCGCTGCTGGTGTAAACCGCATTTACAATCCCGCATCTATTGCCATAGAACTTTTAACCCATAACCAGTTCCATGCGGGACGCCTGTTCCCCGGAACGCATCAGCCATTGCTCCTGCACCGCAATGGAAGCATCGGCGGCAGAATTGCGTATCTGTTCAAGAAAGGCCAGCAGACCTTTATCCTGCGTTGGCGCAGCGCGGGAATATTGCAGTTCCGCAAACAGTCGTCCCAGCCGTCGCTGGGCGTCACGCCCGGCGTCAGCCGCGAGAACCGAGCGAATCCGATCCACCGATTCGAGAGCATGATGAATACAGAAATGCACGCTGCGCGGAAATGTCGGCTCAAAAATGATAAATCCAGCCACCAGACCGGGATCAATTTCCCCGACATTGGCTCTGCGATACGCTTCAATTGAACAGCACGCCCGCAGAACGGCCATCCAGTGGATAACCCGGCCCGCGGGATCCAGGGATGCCAAAGAATCCATCTGGTGAAGCGTCTGGAACTTCGCCAGAAGTATCCGGCAGGTCATATCCGCACGTTCCAGATATTTGGAGAGTTGAATAAACAGCCAGACCTGACCGTGGTCAATCGTTTGATCCGCCAGTCCCTGTAACAGCAGCGAACCGGTCATCATCTGCCGGAAAAATTCCTGTGGTGAATCGTCAAAGCGAGCCACGGCATCGTCCGCCTTAAGCGACCAGTACAAGGTGTTAAGCTGCTCCCACATTTCGTTGGAGATGCTTTCCCGGATGGATCGGGCGTTTTCCCGCGCTTTGGTCAGGCAACTCATCAGGCTGATGGGGTTGGAAGGATCCAAAGCCATATATTTGGCCACGCCCATGAGTGCCTGCATGGGCGTATGATCCGGGTTTACCAACTCCGGCAGCATGTGTTCCTGCCAGGTGATTTTAAGCACATCCACCACCGCCTGATGCGAAAGCTCCTGCTCCAATTCTCCCGCACCGGTTAATGAATCCACGCTGACCATCAGGATGCGGGCGATATGCTCGGCGCGTTCAATGTACCGACTCATCCAGTAGCTGGCGTCCGCGACGCGCGCCAGAAGAGCTCTGGGCAAGCGCGGGGCAGAGGCCTGTGACGAATTTAATAAAGCTGCTCGGGTCATCGTTTGTTCTCCGGTTCAAGTACCCACGTATCTTTGCTGCCGCCTCCCTGCGAACTATTGACCACCAGGGATCCTTCCCGTAACGCCACGCGCGTCAGCCCGCCCGGCATTACCGTGATTTTTTCCCCAAAGAGAATATAAGGTCGAAGATCAATGCGGCGACCACGCAACGCCCCATCAACCAAACTGGGTTGCTGGCTTAGTTGCACCACCGGTTGAGCAATGAAATTTCTGGGATTTTCGCGAATTTTACACGCAAATTCCTCCCGTTCCGCCGGCTCGGCCTGATGCCCCATCAACATGCCATATCCACCGGCCTCGTTGGTGGCTTTGACGACCAGTTGATCCAGGTGCTCCAGCACATATTTACGATCATCAGGCCGACTGCAAATGTACGTCGGCACGCTTGGAAGAATTGGCTCTTCCGCCAGATAGAAGCGGATCATATCCGGCACAAATGGATAGATGGCTTTGTCATCCGCCACGCCGGTTCCCACGGAATTGGCCAAGGCCACATGCCCCAGCCGGTAGACATTCATCAGACCCGCCACGCCCAGCATGGAATCAGGCCGGAAACACAGCGGGTCAAGAAAATCATCATCCACCCGACGATAAATGACATCCACCCGCCGCAGGCCCGCAGTGGTGCGCATATAAATATAATTATCTTCCACCAGGAGGTCGCGGCCCTCCACGAGTTCCACACCCATTTGCCGGGCCAGAAAGCTGTGCTCAAAATAGGCCGAGTTAAATACGCCGGGTGTCAATACCACAATACATGGTTCTTCAACCTCCGGCGGAGCCAGGTGCTTAAGGCAGCGCAGCAGATTATGCGGATAGTCCTCTATGGGACGTACGCGGGCCGCCTGAAACAACGCGGGAAAAACCCGCTTCATGACTGCCCGGTTTTCCAGAACATAGCTGACACCGCTGGGGGTGCGGCAATTATCTTCCAACACCAGATAATTACCCTGAACATCGCGAATTAGATCGGTTCCACAGATTGAAATATAAATGTCCCGCGGGATATTTACGCCGATCATTTCCCGCCGGAACATCTTGGCCCCATAGATCAATTCCGCGTCGATGATCTTTTCACGCAAAATGGCCTGCTGATGGTAAATATCGTGGCAGAATAGATTTAACGCGGTAATGCGTTGAATCAGTCCACGTTCCAGATGGGTCCACTCCCGATCCGGAATGATCCGTGGGATTAAATCAAAGGGGAATATCTTCTCCACGCCTAACGTATCTTTGTAAACCGTAAAGGTGATACCCTGATTGCGGAAGCACAAATCGGCCATGCGGCTACGGTGCTGCAACGAGGTCATTCCCAGGTCATGCAACCGGGAATACAACGCGGAGTAGTGCGGCCTTGGCCGCTCCGGCTTGTCGAACATTTCGTCGAAAAGCCCATCGATCTCATAACCCTGAAACATAGAAGCCAGTCCTTTTTCTACCTCGGACCAGCCTCCGCCGAAAGCATTATGCGCCAGACATGCCTTAAAATGCAACAGCATCCGAAAACGACCGGCGATTTACCACATTTATCGGTAAATATTAATATTATATTCGCTTTTGTAATTATTCAGCTTCGCCCCGTCCCCTCGCATCAATAGATCGTTCGCCACACTGCAATGCCCAGCCGACACACAGTAATTAGCCCTACGACAACGGCGGCGCTCGAGCCTACCTGTTCAGGCATTGCTTTCTGACAGGGTACGAAGCTGATCCCTTAACCGAGCGGCTTCTTCATAGCGCTCGCCCTGCACCGCAGCGCTTAACTGAACTTCAAGCTGAATTCGCTTGGCCCGCACAACCGTGTTGGCGGAGTTGCTATGCGGCGGCAGTTTACCGGTGTGCTGCGAGTGTCGCTCGTGCATGGAGCGGATCATCTGCGTCAATTGCTTTTCAAAGAGCGTGTAATCATTGGCGCAACCAAACAGACCGTGCTTCTGAAAGTGCGCCCAAGTTGTGCCGCACGTTGGGCAAGCCACTGACGCGGCCGCCGTGTCGGCATCCTCGATGACACCAGCGGCGGCATCAAGCTGTTTTAATTTCGCCAGTTCCGGGTGCATGGGTATTTGCTTTATCGGCTTGCCGGTCGAGGTTTTACCCACCAGCACCGGTGCTCCCATCAGACCGGCTTCAATGGCGTGTTCCAGACAAAGATGTACTTCAACAACCTTTAACGGCGGACCTTTAGCAACCACATCTGTAATATGGATCAACGCCGGGCGCGAACACTTCATACATTCTTTAACGAGCATTAAAAGGCCCTCCGGGCGTTACACCTTACAACCCCTATTGTATCGACTGAATCTTAAATTCAAACTGCGGCAATCGCTTTTTCCAGAATGGCAAGAGCTTGTTGAATCTGTTGGGACGTGATAACCAGCGATGGGCATATTCGCAGGACATTTTTTTGCGTTGCGTTGATTATCAGGCCATTCGCTAATGCGTGGCGCACTACCGGCATAGCATCGGGGATGCACAGTTCTACACCCAGAAATAACCCGCTGCCACGAATGGCTTTAATCTTATTGCTGACGGCAGATTTGGTGAGTCTCTCGCGAATCATGGTTCCGGCTGTGCGGGCGTAATCCAGCAGGTTCTCCTGCTCAATAACATCAAATACCGCAGCACTCACGTTGGCGCAAATCGGATTGCCCCCCAGCGTGCAGCCATGTGTACCCGGTTTAAAAAATGCCGCCAGACGTGGGTGCGCTAAAATTCCCCCCACCGGTATGCCGCCCCCCAAAGCTTTTCCAAGTGTCATAATATCCGGTGTAACGCCGGATATCTGATGCCCGAACCAATGCCCCGTGCGCCCCACACCAGTCCATACCTCATCAAAAATCAGCGCTGCTCCGCAACGGTCACATAGTTCGCGCACGGCTCGCAGGTATCCCCTGGTTGGCTCGTTGATGCCACCTTCGCCCTGAATCGGCTCCAGCATCACCGCCGCGGTAGTTCCGTCCACCACTTCTTCCAAGGCCTCAAGATTATCAAATGGAACATGCACAAAGCCGGGGACTAAGGGTGCAAAGCCATTCTGTGCCGGCCCGGCGGTGGCAGATAATGCCCCCATCGTACGACCATGAAAGCCCTTCTGCATCGTAACGATCTTGGGGCGATTGGAACCCGCCGAAATGCGTGCCAATTTAATGGCGGCTTCCGCCGCTTCCGCCCCGCTATGACAGAAAAACGCCCGGCCATCAAATGCTTTGGATTTCAAGTGCTCCGCGAGCCGGATTTGCGGTTCGCTGTAAAACTGATTGCCCACCTGCCATAAGCTTTGGGCCTGCGTGGTGATGGCCGCGACAAGTTTGGGGTGACAATGTCCCAGAACCGTGCCGCCAAAACCGGCAAAAAAGTCGATATATTCCTTGCCATCAGCATCCCACAGCACCGCCCCCTGCCCGCGCGCCAGCACCACGGGAAGTTTGCCATAATTGCCGATAAGTGCCCCCTCGTGCCGGGCTATTAATTCTGTCGCTACGCTCATCGTGCTGCTCCATGGGAAAAACCACCAAAGACCAAAAAGAATACTCTCTGTCAGATCGAACGGCAAATCTTTGCGATGACAATTCCTGCCCCTGAAGCTATCACATTATTTTATTCTTTAAAAGGGTGGCGGCAATTCGCTATTTCTGATAGCTTCCTGCGCACGAACCTGCTAAACGGAGAAACGCCATCATGGCCAGACCTGTAACACTCTTCACCGGACAATGGGCGGATATTTCATTTGAAGCTCTTTGTAAAAAAGCGAGGGCTTTTGGATATGATGGCCTCGAGTTAGCCTGCTGGGGAGATCATTTTGATGTTAATAAAGCATTGGATCAGCGCGCTTACGTAAAAAAGAAATGGGATACGCTTACACGTTATGGCCTGGAGTGTTTTGCCATCAGCAATCATCTTGTCGGGCAGGCGGTCTGTGACAATATTGATCAACGGCACAAATTCATTCTTCCCGCACACGTTTGGGGAAATGGAGATCCTGAAGGTGTGCGGCAAAGGGCTGCGGAAGAGATGAAACGCACAGCGCAAGCGGCAAGAAGGTTTTTTGACGCCGCACCCGCGGCGGTCAAAAAACGCCTTAACCGCGCCGTGGTCAATGGCTTTACCGGCAGTAGCATATGGCACCTTGTATACAGTTTTCCGCCAGTGTTGCCGCGCCAGATCGAGAACGGTTTTTCGGACTTTGCAAATCAGTGGAACCCGATCCTGGATGTTTTTGATCAATATGATGTGGTATTTGCATTGGAAGCACACCCCACGGAAATAGCCTTTGATCTTGCCAGCGCCAAAATGGCTGTGGATGCTTTGGGTGGAAGAAAAGCATTCGGGTTTAATTTCGATCCCTCCCATTTTGTTTATCAGTCCGTGGACTATGTGCAGTTCATTCGGGAGTTTCATGACCGCATCTATCACGTTCACATGAAAGACGCATGGGTTAGCCCGACTCCCCGGCGAAGCGGTGTATTCGGCGGCCATTTACCCTTCGGCCATTCGGAAAGATGCTGGGAATTCCGATCCCTTGGACGCGGCAGTGTAAATTTTGAGCAGATTATTCGGGCCTTAAATGAAATTCAATATCAGGGGCCACTGTCGGTCGAATGGGAAGACCAAAACATGGACCGGGAATATGGCGCGATAGAATCAGCGGCGTTTGTAAAAAGACTCGATTTTGCGCCGAGTTCGATTGTTTTTGATGCACAGTTTCATCAAAAGTGATTTGCCGGTAAACTTTGCACGGTTCGTTTGAGCGCCCGTAGCGCAATTGGATAGAGCGCGTGGCTTCGAACCACGAGGTTGCAGGTTCGAGTCCTGCCGGGCGCACTTGATTGATATGCAAATATGTGCATCCATCCGCGCGGGATTGCAAAAATCCTTGATCCAAGCGGGTTTCGTGATTGTTTTGCAAGTTGTTGCAATTCTTTGCGGGAGCCTGCGGGGCCGCTTTTTGGCCGGGCCGCCGCCCTCTTGAAATCATCGTCCAGATTGGTGGACATGGCGTAGTGCTTGGCGGCCACCGTGGGCGAGTTACCCAGCCATTTACAGGCCGTTGCCAAGTCGTAGGATTTCATCAGTTCGCTTTCCCTGCTGGCCCGCATGTTCTGGAACGGCTTGGGCCAGACCTCAAGGCCGGCCTTCTGGATGATGCGTTCAAGCTGCGTGCGTAGGTTCAGGGATTTCCCTTGGTATCGCTGGATGATGAAAACTTCGCCGTCCAGTGCCTGTTCTTGGCAGTCCAGTAGCGGGCGCTCGAGTTCGGGGAATAACGGGATCAGCCGGGTGCCTCCGCCAGTGTGATGCTCGGTCTTGGGTCGGATGTTCCACCAAAATGTGCCGGGCTGCACCGCGATAATGCGCAATAAAATCAACGTGTTTTGCGTCTTGCCTGCAGCTTCTTTCTCGTGGCTACTTGGACGCCACGGCGCGGAAGCGCTTCAGGCATGACGACTTGGGCCTTTTCCAAAAACCTTTGCACCGAGTCCCGCGGCCTGGGGATGCAGTTGCATAGCGGTTTGCCGTGGAGCAGCAGTTCCGTCATGCACAGCGTCTTGAGTT
>Ga0080006_1090352_pt1 | contig 31892 bp, 30 predicted proteins | sample RS3BMetagenome_FD_69209 | JGI IMG/M metagenome (GOLD analysis project Ga0080006, IMG submission 69209) | Ferric oxide microbial mat and aquatic microbial communities from Rainbow Spring, Yellowstone National Park, USA - RS3B (SPADES... ...
TTATTTCCCCCTGATGATCCCGACCTGCCTTCAAAGGCTGGCTACGGGTGCTCAACCGAAAATGGTTGGGTTGGTCCGGCAAGGACCGAAATGCGTTCCGCTGAAGTGTGCAGGCTAACCCATTTTGGGGTGTCTGTGCATGGAGGGCGCATAGGGGCCAGCCGAGTTCATGGTTGGCCATCCTTTGACTGACATACAAAAAGAGACCTCTATCTTTCGCATGATAACACGGTTATTTCAATCGGTTTGGAACCTGAAATGACCTTCTCCACATCTGTCTAGCTTGCTTGAGATGTCGAAACCATGATATTTCCGGAATCAACTATCCCTGATAGTGGTTCCATAGTTAATTCGAAATAGAGTAGATCAAGCATTACCGAACTCATCAAGGGCATCGTAAACTATTCTACATTCTCACTGCCCTAGCTCTATCATTTCCCAATTGCGGTGTTAATAGGGAAAGCTACATGCTTCTTAGTTGAGTTGAGCTAAAAGTGGACATAAGAGGATTCAAGGCTTTCGTTCTTGATAACTTCAGACCTGATACTCCCATATTCCGTGTCCTGGCGTCAGAGAAGGACGAACTGAATGAAGAAGAGATAGCTGGGAGAGCAGAGGTCTGGATGAAGCTAATCAGGCTCTCCCTCCCCCCTGAGGAAGGCTGACAACAGCCTTCCCCATACTCTCTATCACGTACTCACACCTGTATCCATCTTCCAGATACTTCTCCAAATCGGTTATGGCGATGAGCTTCTGTTGCCTGCTGCTACTGCCTACCTGCTCGACAGCTGGAGCAATAGGCTTCAGCCTCTCCTTGATTTTGGTTACAAGCTGTTCATCTTTCAGGTCCAGAAGCCTCTGGTCATCTATTTCTTTATCAGTGAAGCCTGCAAGCATCAGAAGTTGCCTGTAAGTCTTTTCCCTTAGCTCTTCAGAATCTTCGCCTATCTCTTCACTTGAAAGGTACCTCTGACTTTTCTGGAAAGCTTCTCTCATATCCTCAACTACTTCGTATGGAAGGTTTCGTCTGTTCACCGTATATCTGTGCTCTATGTCTCCCTTATGCCCCATGAAGAAGACCCTGTAATCTCTTAGCATCCTGCCATGAGACTCCGCCAGCATCAGCTGCGTGTCAAACCTTGTCCTCAAGTCATAAGGCCTGGCCTTAATATCAAACTGCCTCAACCTTTTCCTTACAAGGCGCCCCACTCGCCAGGGCGTTGCGAAAGGCCTTATGGCTCCTTTCGTCACATCCGGCGCTATCAGAGGAGAGGCAGGTGTGAGTAACTCTCCAGCCTTTATCCTTTCAACAAGGTAGTGTGAGAGGAATTCGCATCCCTCTTTTGTGATAAATGTGAAGTACTGATGTCCGGCCTTGCTCAGCTCCTGCCTTACAATGAGCATAGGAGGGGTTTTTATGAACTTCACCCTCCCCGCTTCGATCTCCAGCTCTGGTATATCACCTAGCCTCAGCCCATCGCTTCCATCATCTTTGCCTATGACTTCTGGCCTTACTCCAGACCCAGCGAGTAATGCTATGATGCACTTCACTTTGAGAGGGGAGGCTGAGTAGAGCTGACGGAGGAGAGAAGCTGTTATCGGCTGGTTCCCTCTGAGCGTAGGGGTGTCGTTCGCTCTTTTCACCTTCAGCTTTCTTCTGATCTCAATGCCGTTGAAGCTCAACCATGATTTAATGGCCTTTAGTGTTGATTGTATGTACCCTCCAGCCTTTCCCTTGATCTCCATCTCTGATACCAGGTCGTTGAGAAAGTTCCATAGCAACTCTTCATACTTGTTAAGCAACTCTGAAGGTAGTAACCTCTTTTCTTCACAGACTCTGCCCAGGCGGCGGAAATAAACCTGAGCTGTGACAGAAGAACCTCTGGCCACATAGTCCACCCACTTCCTCACCCTCTCATCTTCAAGCAATGGCTTATACTTTGAGCGCAGCTGCACCTTATCGGAGGCTTGCACACATGGCAGAGCGATTGTCTTTTTTAAGGTGACAGGACCCGGTACCAAATGGGGTCGGGCCCGGTGGGATTTGAACCCACGACCTAACGCTTAGGAGGCGTTCGCGCTATCCATATTGCGCACCAAATTATCTGGTACTGCGCTACGGGCCCAAGCGAGGGCGAAAACGCACGTAATTTTAAGCATTAGGTATCGATATAAACAATCATCCTTGAGTCTAGTTGGAGAGTGTGGGACATGTCAGACTCAGAAAAGTTCAATGCGCAGGTCGAAGCCCTGATTTATGCCTACTTCGAAGCTGGCAAGAATAAGGACTTGGGTTCCATAGAGGGGCTCCACGCTGATGAAAGGGTATTCACAAAATTTGACGAGTTTCCCCCTTACGAGAGGCAGAACCTAAAGCAGGCGGTGCTCTACGAACAGGCAGCATTCGCGAATATGACAGATTACCAATACAAAATCGAGGGCTTAAGGATTGACATCTTTTACCCCTGTGCGGTTGCAACTTTTTGCCTTGAATATTCAGGGGTGTTTGTCAACGACTATTCGTTTGAGGGTAAACCGATTCATTCCAGAAGTCGTGTCACGATGGTATTACTTAGGATAGGTCAAGACTGGAAGATAGTTCATGAACATTTCAGTCCGTTTCCTGACTGGCCCCATCGGCGTCAGAAGGTTGGTCCCTGAAGCCTTGCCACCTGGGTAGACACTCTGTCAACGTATTGCTTCAGATTACCCAGCATGGTCCTTGCCGTAATTATCCCGAGCACCTTCCCCTTTTCCACCACCAGCACCCTTCGGATCATCCTGTCGCTCATCAACTGGGCGACATTATCAAGCCCCTCCGATGCATCAACCTTTACGAGATCTGTGGTCATTATTTCTTCAAGCCTTGTGGTGGCCGGATCCCTCCCCTCCGCGACGAGCCTGCTTACATAGTCCCACTCTGTCACTATTCCTTCGGGAGTTCCATCACTACCGGCAACGACAACGTAGCCATGCCTCCTTTCCTTCATGACCTTGGCTGCTTCCAAAGCCGTAGCTGTCCTAGGCATAGATATGAAATCCCCATCAACAATATCTTTTGCGTAAAGTACCAACATATAAGATGAGAAACAGGGTCAATATATTCTTTTCATTAAACACGTCTACAGATCCCTGCTCGACTCCTCGGTCAAAAGCTTAATCACCGCCTAACCAACGGCTACAGAAAAACATTGTTACGTAGCAATCTACAACTCGAGTCGTCTTAGGAAACCACCTTGCCGCTTGGGCTTGCATCAATACTCCTTTTACCACGCATCAATGAAGGGATGACAGCTACAAGGCTGATGGCAGCAGTGATCGTGAATATCGTGTGCCAAGAGTGCATGAATACTAAGAGATTCAAAGATCCTGATGCCACAGGCGTGCCCGAAAATATATCATCGAGCACAGCGACTGGCACCGACGATGCCATTATTACGAATGACATACTCAAAGAAAGCAAAGACCCTGTATTGACCACCGTCGATGAAGTGCCAGCTGCCACACCCCGCCTGGTTACGGGAACCGAGCTCATGATAGAGCTCGAATTAGGAGATGCGAACATTCCTCCCCCTACTCCTGCTAAAATCATAGGTATCATGAAGGTTGAGTATCCAACATCGGCAGGGATCATTGAGAACCAGATATATGCAATCGATGAGAGCAGTAGACCTCCCGACGCAAGGCCTCTCGAGCCATACCTGTCTGACAGGTAACCACTTACCGGTCCAGCACTTACGAAGGCTATCGTAAAAGGCAGCATCCTTATGCCGGTTGTTAAGGCATCCAGCAGCAATGCCCCCTGGAAATAGAACACAAACAGAAGGCTGACAGTTCCTCGAGCGAGTGAGGAAAGGAAATTCGCTAGTATTCCGGCGCTAAACATTCGGATTTTGAAGAGCTTCATATCTATCATGGGGCTGGAATTTCTAGTTTCCACAACCAAGAAGGATACCAGCATCACCACGCCCACACCAAGTGCAAGATAGTCCATGTGGTTCCACCCGGAGATCGCGCCAAGTGTGAGCGCGAGCAAAAACACAGAAAGGCCGATGGCGAAGAGAGAGTTCCCTATTGGGTCGAGCTTCTCACCCTTTGGTCTACCGCTCAGCTCCTTTAAATGAGTGTGTGCCCTATATGTTGCGTAAATCCCGACCGGAATATTTATCCAGAATATAGACCTCCATCCAAGAGTACCAGTCAGGATCCCCCCGAGTACCAGTCCCGAAACCGAACCGGTTACACCTGCCACCTGGTTGATCCCCAACGCTTTGCCGCGCTCATTCGGTGGAAAGGCATCGGTTACTATTGCAGCAGAATTTGAAAAGAGCAACGCGGCACCCGTTCCCTGTAGTAGCCTGGAGGCCACAAGCATTGGCCCGTTCAGAGCAACGCTACAGGTGGCTGAGCCGATTGTGAAGATGGCAAAACCTGTCTTATACAATCTTACCCTTCCGTAAAGGTCAGCGAGCCTACCGAAGCTCAAAAGCAGGGTGGCAGTGATCAGTTGGTAGCCTAGTATTGTCCAGAGGCCTTCGAACGCATTCATCTCAGGCAGTTCGCGAATGATCGTTGGCAGGGATATCAAAACTATGTTGGAGTCGAGTAATGCCATGAAGGAACCTATTGTTGTATTTGTCAGTACCGTGTACTTGTACTGCATAGCGTTGCGTCTGACTCATCGAGCTCAACGTCTGATCAAATAAGAACGTATCGTACCTCTGTTCTTTCAGGCATATCATTCTCTGCCATTGAATTAAGAGACGGCTTTCTTTGGGTCACCGATGATCACCGACTTGCTAAAGTAGAATAACCTTTTTGAAATGGTCAGACTGTATGCCGTGTCCCAAGGTAAAGCTAATGACCGCGGAAAGTACACAAAGGTCTGTAACCACTATTTCTGAAGATTCGATAGAGGATGCCATACTTCACCTAGCCTCCGTGGATAATGCGCTGGCTCCGATAGCCAGGTCAGTGAAACTGAAAAGTTATACGTCTACTGCGTCTCCATTTGAATCTCTGGTGCATGCGATAATTTACCAGCAGCTTTCCGGTCGCTCGGCAGGCTCCGTTTACAATCGTTTTCTTGGACTTTACGGAGGCCGTTTCCCTACCCCAGACCAACTTCTCCAAACACCAAATGACACACTAAGACAAACGGGCATGAGCCTTCGTAAAACCGAATACATCAAGGAGGTTGCAATGGCTGCAAAAGAGGGAAGGCTCAAGATCGAATACCTTATGCGGCTGCCGGATGAGAAGATTATCGAAGTTCTGGATAGGATCAGGGGGGTAGGGCCTTGGACAGTCCAGATGCTTCTGATCTTTCTTCTTGGCAGGGTCGATGTGTTTCCAGCATCCGACCTCGGCCTACGGAAGGCTATCGCGAAGCTTTACGGCCTGAACAAAATTCCTACAGAATCGGAGGCAGAAGAACTTTCCCTGAGGTGGAGACCTTACCGTTCTGTGGCCTCAATACTGCTGTGGAGAAGCACGGATACCACTCCATGGCCCTAAGGATCTCCGTTTGACTCTAATCTTCGCATCTTCTGATCGCTTCCTCGACCACATCAAGCGCCTCATCGACCACATCCTGCTCTATCATGAGGGGTGGAAAAATTCTAAGCGTGGATTTTCCACAGCTCAAAAGTAGAGCGCCATGCTTCCAGCTGTAATCAAGGATCTTCTCCACCTCTTTTATCCCGAACTCCTTCGTTCTCCTGTCCTTTACAATCTCGACACCTACCATCAACCCTTTGCCTCTCACGTCTCCTATTACATCGTACCTTTCCTTCATTTCTTCCATTCTCTTGATTATATTATCTCCAACCCTCGATGCATTCTTCAGTAGTTCCTGCCTCTCTATCATTTTGATCGTTTCCAGGGCCGCAGCTGCGGCGAGCGGATTCCCTCCAAAGGTTGAGGCATGAGATCCCGGCTGCCACGTCATGATGCTTTTCTTGGCCACCATTGCTGAGAGTGGCATTCCGGCCGCTATCCCCTTCGCCACAAGAACCACGTCCGGCTCAACGCCCCAGTGCTCTATAGCGAACCATCTTCCTGTCCTCCCCATCCCCGACTGGACTTCGTCGTCCACCAACAGTATTCCGTTCTGCTTCATCATCTTCTTCAAACGCCTGAAGAAGTCTGGAGGGGGTACAACATACCCGCCCTCACCCTGAATTGGTTCAAAGAACACCCCTGCAACCTCTTCCGCTGGGACGTACTTGTCAAACACTTCGTGCTGGACGAAGTCCACACAGAAATACCCACAGTCAGGAAAGGTCTTCCCGTAAGGGCATCTATAGCAGTAAGGATAGGGAACATGGGTAACTCCTGGTACCAGTGGCGAAAATCCCTTCATCTGTCTAGGCTTGCTGGAGGTGAGGCTGAGTGCTCCCATGGTCCTGCCATGAAACGCCCCGGTGAATGCAAGCATCCGAGGTCTCTTTGTGCTGTACCGTGCCAGCTTGATCGCGGCTTCAACAGCCTCGGCACCGCTGTTTCCATAGTAGACGTACTTTTCCCATCTCCCAGGGGTTATCTGGGCCAGTTTTTCGGCAAGCTCAACTATATTTTCGTAGTAAAAGTCAGTGTACGAAAAGTGTATGAACTTTTCGGCCTGCTTTTGAATTGCCCGCACAACGGGCTCCGGGGTCGAACCGACAGAAAGTACACCCAGTCCAGCGTTCAGGTCTATGTACCTGTTGCCATCAACATCTTCGACTATGGCTCCATGCGCCCTTTCGACAACCAGTGGATAGAACCTTGCGATCGACGGGGAAAGAATAGCCTTTGTTCTTTCTACCACCTTCCTTGCCTTCGGACCGGGGGGTTCGGCCCTGATGTTGATGTATTTCATGTGCAGTTTGAGGTATAGGATTCTAAAAAGGGGTTCTGCTTCTTGGCTCGCAGGCAGCAGTACGTTTAAACAAGCATTTCTCACATTTAAATTCTATAAACGACACCGATCCTTCGACAAAATATGAGAAAGGTTCGAAACAAACAACGATCAGTAAGATAATCGCTGCAGGCGTTCCTTTATTAGATACGCATATATAACCCCCGAAAAGTGCTTCGGCTGATAGGTGCCAGAGTTATGGTGGCTGATGCTACACTCGCTCTAGCAGCGGCGATAGTGATGGCTGGTGGACTGATTGGTACAGGGATAGCCCAGCAGGGAATTGGTGCTGCGGGCATGGGTATCATAGCTGAGAAGCCGGAAAAGTTCGGTCAGGTGTTGTTCTTCTTCGTGATACCAGAGACCCTGTGGATAATCGGCTTCATTCTTGGCGCAATCATACTACTGAACATTCTTTAGGAAAGGTGTGAATACTTGTGGGCGCCGAAGCCTTACTCAACGAAGTAGAAGAGAAAAGACGCAGGGCCATCGAAGAGCTGGAACGGGAGTACGAAGTTAAGAAGTCCCAGCTGAGGGAAGGTACAGAAGCAAGGAAGAGGTCGATTTTGGACGCTGCCTCTTCTCGGGCCCAAGCCCAGGCCTCAAGGGAAAGGACCAGGGTTGTGGGGGCGGCGAAGTTGGAGGCGAAGAAGCTCATTTTTGAGGCTACTGAAAAGATGCTTGAGCAGAATCTTGCACAGCTGAAGGAGGTGCTGGCCGATTACTCGCGCACGGCCGAATACAAGAATTTGCTCTCTGCAATGCTCAGGCACGCGGTATCCAGGCTGGGTGAAGACTGCACCGTAAGTTGCAGGCAACCGGACGGCAACATTCTTAGGGAGCTCGGCGCCAAAATTTCATCATCTGACCTGCAAACTATAGGCGGATTCAAGGTCGCTAGCAAGGACGGCACCCTCGAACTGGACCTCACCTTTGAAGAGCTTCTCAGAAGCCACGACGATGATATCAGGGCCGCACTACTGGAGGTGAAGTAAGGTTGCTTAAATCAACATATTCTTCGGCCTTCGGAAGGCTGAAGGCGGTGTCGACAAACTTCCTCAGAAAGGAGCAGCTGCTGGAGCTTGTCAGGCTAAAGGATGTCTCGGAGATAGCCCAAAGGCTCGAATCCACATGGTATGGTCCGCAGATAGAGGCAGCCGCTAACCAGTTCAAGCCGCCGGAGCTGATAGAAGTTGCCCTGAACCGCCACCTTCTAGAGATGAACAGGCTTGCGATGGACGTGGTCCCACTCTTCGGAAAAAGGACCCTCCTCGCATATCTTTCAAAGTGGGATATCGAAAACATAGAACTCATAGTTGCTGCGAAGATGGCTGGCAGGACTCTGACAGAAACAGAAAGTTTTCTTGTTTCTTCCCGTAATCTCCCTGTGGGGTTTGGGGGGAATACAATACCTTATACCGAACTTAGGACGCTTCTGCAGCTTCCTGACGTAGAGGCGATATGTAACTATCTTGTAAAATACGGATACGGCGCTGTGCTTCTCCAGCAGCTCGGCGAGGTCAGAAGAACCGGAGACGTGGGCATCTTCAGTGGCGCACTCCAGAATTATTATTACTCGAAGCTGCTCTGGGAGGCAAGGTTCCTCAAAGGGGACGAAGGGGCGTTAAGGGAGTATTTTAGAGCCGAGATCTCCAAAAGAAACTTGCTTAACCTGATCAAGTCGAAGGAGTCACGCATACCCAGGGAGGTGTTCAGCAAGCATCTTATTGAGGGGGGTTTGATCGGGACTCAGGCTATTCTTGAGGCGTTTTCTTCACCTGACATCGGGGAGGTGGCGAGGAGGTTTGAGCAGTGGTTCGACCTTTCGGATGCGGTCAAAAGGTACGAGAAAAATAGAGACCTTACGGAGTTCGAGGTATCCATAGACAGGCTGCTCGTAAGAAGTTATATGCCCAGATTCAGAAGCCTTTCACTCTCTCTCGGGTCAGTCTTCTCGTTCGTCCTTCAGGTTGAGCTCGAGAGGCAGAACATAAGGCGAATAGTTTACGCGAAGCAGTACGGAATGCCTGAAGAGTATATCAGGGGGATCCTTCTCCTGGAGTGATCGATGCAATGAGTAGGCAACCGTCGTCTATAGAAGGACAGATAGCAGTCGTGGGCGAAAGAGAGGTGGTGCTGGGGTACAGGCTTCTGGGCGTTGAAGACACCTTTGTGGTTGGAAAGGAGGAGGCGCAGAGAACGCTGCTTGAGCTGCTGGAATCCGGAAAGTATGGTCTTATAATTGTTAGTGAAAACCTCAGGAGGGGTTTGACCACGTCGACGAAGGAAAAGCTGGACTCCTCGATCGTTCCACTCGTGATCTTTCTCCCCTCCCCCTATTCGGTTGAATCAGAAGAATCCCTATCAGCCCTCGCAAAGAGGGTGCTTGGTGTTGATATCAAGGTGAGTGGCGGTGCTGCTGCTGGTGGCGGCAGTGGTAGTAGCGGTAAAAGTGGTGGTTGATTGGTATGACAGATGGTAAAGTGGCAAGAGTATCGGGCCCTGTGGTCACGGCCACGGGTCTGGAAAACGCGAAGATGTTCGATGTTGTAAGGGTGGGGGAGCTGGGGCTGGTGGGCGAGGTGATCCGGCTTCAGGGCTCGGACGCGACCATCCAGATCTACGAAGACACAACTGGGATTAAGCCTGGTGATAAAGTAGTTTCCACCGGCTTCGCCCTTTCGGTGGAGCTCGGCCCAGGTCTCCTTTCCTCCATATACGATGGGATACAGCGACCCCTCAACGTACTGAGAGAGAAGAGCGGCGACTTCATCAGCCGTGGTCTTGTGATACCCCCTCTTGATGAAAGCAAGAAGTGGGAGTTTATACCATCAAAGAAGAAAGGGGACAGAGTCGCGGGGGGAGAAGAGTTGGGCAGGGTTGAGGAAACCCCCCTTGTACCCCACCTGATTATGGTGCCACCTCAGCTGAGCGGCCAGCTCAAGGAGCTCAACGAAGGAAGATTCACCATAAGGGAACCCATAGGCGTTCTTTCGACTTCTGAAGGAGATAAAGAGCTCTTTCTCTCCCAAAGATGGACTGTTCGAACACCCAGGCCAATACTGAGAAAACTACCCCCAGACGAGCCCCTCCTCACTGGTCAGAGGGTGTTCGATACATTCTTCCCGGTGGCAAAGGGGGGAACTGCGGCTATACCTGGCCCCTTTGGTTCAGGAAAATGTGTACCTGGCGATACCCCCGTGCTTCTCTCTGACGGGACGTTGGTGCCGATAGAGGAGATCTACCGGAGGGCTCCAAAGGAAGGAAGGGTCGGTGTAGGGGCGTACGAAGAGCTGGTTCCGATAGAAGGATTGGAGGTGGTATCGTTTAACGGCGAAAGATTCGAAAACAGGAAGGTGTCGCACGTTTTCAAAGGTAAAACGAACGGTCTTCTTCGTATAACAACGTCATCAAACAAGGTCGTAACCGTTACCCCCATTCACAAACTTTTCCGCATGAGCGAGGAAGGAAGGCTGGATGAATGCATGGCCTGGAGGCTGACACCTGGCGATCTGCTGGCTGTTCCTTCAAAGATCCCTGTAAACGGAGATTACCAGTACTTCCAAGTTGAGCCGGAGGGTGGTAAGAGTTCAACTTCAACTTCAGAATCGGGGGACGACATTTCTCCAACATCCACCACATTTATTCTGGACGAATCTACAGCCGAATCGCTCGGCAGGGTTTGCTCGTCTGTAACCTCGACAGAACTCTCGAACATTCAGGTTGAAATCAAGGAAGGGACTGTATCGGAGGAGGTTTTGGCTAAACTCATGAAATCTCCGATTTCCGTTGTAAAAGCGTTCTTGAAAGGCATCGTTGAATCATATGAAGACAATATATCTCGTCTTGAGTATTCCGGCGAGCATTCTGGTCTCTTCGCCTATCTCCTGGGAAGGGTTGGCGTGCGTTGCACTGTGAAACCGTCCGGTGCTGGAAGAGACTCTATAATCGTCGATGACATCTCCAGCCTCATGCACCTGATTTACGGGACAATCGAGCACTCGTCATTCAAAAATAACTTAAGCAGGGGTTCCTCTACCATTCTTGAAACTTCCACCGGCCTTTATCTTGAAACACACTCTTTGAACGGACTACTGGAACCTTCCATAGCTGAATGGGTCGATTTTGAACCCGTAAAGTCTGTTGAATTCATTCCGGGTGAGAAGACAGTGTACGATATAACCGTCCCTGAAACTCACAACTTCGTTGGTGGAATCGTACCTGCACTGCTTCACAACACAGTTTCCCAGCAGCAGCTTGCGAAGTGGAGTGACAGCAGGGTGATTGTGTACGTCGGTTGTGGAGAAAGGGGGAACGAAATGACGGAAGTGCTCACAACCTTCCCCGAACTAGAAGACCCGAGGTCAAAGCGCCCTCTAATTGAAAGGACCATACTGGTAGCCAACACCTCCAACATGCCAGTGGCGGCAAGGGAGGCCAGCATATACACAGGGATAACGATTGCGGAGTACTACAGAGATATGGGTTACGACGTTGCATTGATGGCTGACAGCACCTCCAGATGGGCCGAGGCTTTGAGAGAGATTTCAGGAAGACTTGAGGAGATGCCGGGAGAAGAAGGGTATCCAGCCTATCTTGGAAGGAGACTGGCTGAGTTCTACGAAAGGGCAGGCAAGGTCACGGTTTACTGCCCTGAGCAGCGTGTCGGCTCCGTAACTGTTGTAGGAGCTGTTTCGCCTCCTGGAGGGGACTTCTCTGAGCCGGTATCACAGAACACACTGAGGGTGACGAGGGTTTTCTGGGCCTTGGACGCCAGTCTGGCTTCGAGGAGGCACTTCCCTTCTATAAACTGGCTTACCAGCTATTCGCTGTACACGGACGACCTCAGGAGCTGGTACCAGAAGAATGTAGCTGTGGAGTGGCCTGACCTGAGAAGGGACGCTCTGGAGATTTTGCAGAAGGAGGCCGAGCTTCAGGATATTGTGCAGCTCGTGGGCTATGATGCCCTTCCCGAGTCTGAAAAAGGGGTGATGGATGTAGCGAGGATGATCAGGGAAGATTATCTGCAGCAGAGCGCTTTCGACCCTGTGGACGCTTACACATCGATCAATAAACAGTACCAGATGCTCAATACGATACTCGATTTCGGCAAGATGGAGGCAAACGCAATAAAGGCTGGTGTGCTCGCGTCCAGAATAGCCTCACTCCCCTGCAAGTCCAAGATATCAAGGATGAAATGGACCCCCGAAGAGCAGTTCGCCCAGCTTGTCGCGGAGATCAGGTCCGACATGGAGCAGCAGTTCAGGGAGGTTGTACAGGAGGTGGCAGCCTGATGGAGCCAATCTCTTACAGAACGGTTTCCCAGGTCTCAGGTCCTCTCCTGTTTGTCGAGAAGGTGACCGACGCTGCCTACGGCGAAATCGTGGAGATCACAAACGCCGTGGGGGAAAGGGTGAGAGGGCAGGTTCTTGACAGCAGGGCAGGGCTGGCTGTTGTGCAGGTGTTCGGTTCAACGATAGGGCTCAGCGTTTCGGGAACATCCGTGAAATTCCTTGGCGAGACGGCCAGGATATCAGTGTCGGATGATATGGTTGGAAGGGTGTTCGACGGACTCGGTAACCCGAGGGATAACGGACCGAGGATAGCTTCACGCCATAAGGTGGAGATAGTTGGGTCAGGGATCAATCCATACAGCAGGGAGGAACCTTCAGAATTCATACAGACAGGTATCTCGACGATTGATGGGATGAACACCCTTGTCAGGGGTCAGAAACTTCCGCTCTTTTCCGGCTCTGGCCTCCCCCATAACGTGCTAGCCGCGCAAATAGCGAGGCAGGCGAAGGTGCTGGGCTCGTCAGAGAATTTCTCGGTGGTCTTTGCAGCGATGGGGATAACCAGCGAAGAAGCGAACTTTTTCATCAGAGAGTTTGAGTCCACAGGAGCTCTCGAACGGACAGTCCTTTTCCTGAATCTCTCCTCAGACCCATCGATGGAGAGGATACTTACACCCAGGTTAGCGCTGACGGCCGCAGAATACCTTGCATATGAACGTGAGAACCATGTGCTAGTCATACTCACCGACATGACGAACTACGCCGAAGCGCTGAGGGAGGTGTCGGCCGCAAGGGACGAAGTTCCGGGAAGAAGGGGGTATCCCGGCTACATGTACACCGACCTTGCAACCATATACGAAAGGGCCGGAAAGATAAAGGGCAGGAACGGTTCTATAACTCAGCTGCCGATACTCACCATGCCGGCAGACGACAAAACGCATCCGATACCGGACCTGACAGGTTACATAACGGAAGGACAGGTCTATCTAAGCAGAGAGTTAGACAGGGCCGGTATATATCCACCCATTGACGTCCTTGAGAGTCTTTCCAGGCTGATGAACCAGGGCATAGGACCCAGCCGCACCAGGGAGGATCACAGGGGGCTGGCAGACCAGCTTTACGCATCATATGCGCAGGGGAAGGATGTAAGGGCATTGTCAGCCATAGTTGGAGAAGAGGCGCTATCAGAGAGCGACAAGAAGTTCCTCAACATTGCCGAACGTTTTGAAAAGATGTTTGTGAGACAGGGTGTCAACGAAGACAGGACGATCGAAAGGACACTGGACATAGGGTGGGAGGTTATCGACCCGCTTTCGGAGTCCGAAATAAAGAGGATAAAGCCTGAACTAATAGCAAAATACAGGAAGAGAAGTGGGGTTTCTCCAGGCTCGTAAGCAAGTAAGTAACTGGATGGTGTGAATCGTATTTGCCTGTGGTTACAAACGTAAGGCCCACAAGAATGGAGTACCTGAGGACGGTTAGGAGGATCGCGATCGCAAAGAAGGGCTTGAAGCTTCTGAAGCTGAAGCGTCAGGCGCTCATTTTGGAATTCTTTAACCTGAGCAGGACCGTGGCGAGCCTGAGAACTGGGTTGCAGGCCAAGCTGCGTAAGGGGTACGACAGCATCCATACAGCCGAACTGTTCGTTGGGCCCCTCAGGCTTGAATACGAGTCGATGAGGATACCTAGGATAAAATCGATCAGCATGAAGAGCAAGAACGTGATGGGGGTCAAGATACCTCAGATCCTTGACCCGGGGCAGGTAATGGAAAGGTCTGACAGCGAATACCTCCTCGAACTTCCTGCATCCATCAATCAGGCTGTAACCGCATTCAGGGAGCTGCACAAAATGGTGCTGGACGTTGCAGAGAAGGAAACAGCCCTCCGGAAGCTACTTCTTGAAATTGAGAAGACGAAGAGGAGGTCGAACGCGATCGAGAACGTTCTTATACCGCGACTTCAGGCGAATGCACGCTATATAAAGTTCAGATTCGACGAGATGGAGAGAGAAAGCTTCATTAAGCTGAAGACTGTGAAACGAAAGATGGCCCAGAGGGAGGCTACCTAACTTGTCAGTTGAAGACAAAAGGGGGCGGCGCGGGGTACCAAAGTACTTCTACTGGGGAAGGAAGTCCCCCTTACCAAAGCAGAGTAAATCAATGAACAAACAGCAGAAATCCTTTTCCCGAATAGTAATAACATTAAGGGTGATCAAGGTTGTGGCAGTGCTAGCGATGATACTGCTGATACTGTACAGGCTTTGAGGAAATCTGGTGAATACGATGTCAGAAGGTTATCTGGACACCTTGAAAAGGATCAAGGAAGCGGAATCCCTTACGGAAAGGCTGCTTTCTGAAAGGAGGACACAACTGGAGCAGGAGCTCAAAGCTCTGGAGGAAGCATCTTCAAAGGAGATTGCCGAGGCCCAGGCCCAGGGTGAGAAACTTATTCAATCCGAGGTTGAGAAGGCGGTAACGGCCGCGAAAGAAGAGGCGGCAAGAATCCGGGCAGAGGCCGACCTCAAGGCAAAGGAGCTTCTAGCAAAGAAATGGGATAAAAGAAAGCTGAGGAAGCTGGCCGAGGAGATTCTATTCTCTGAGTTCAGGTGAGAAACTTCTATGCTCAGGCCTGCCCAGATGAAAAGAATAGCGATCGTTGCTCCAAAGGAAGCCAGGCAGGCCGTTGTGACCGTGTTACACGATCTGGGAGTTTTACAGGTGGAACCACTTTCCAAGGATGCGCTGGGGGTGCTTAGGGTTGAGTCGGATGACGTCAGGGCAAAGGAAGTCTCCGAGGAGCTACTCAGGATCAGGTCCATCAAAGCCTCTCTTCCATCAAGGCCGGTAACGGAAAGAAGAAGGTTCTCTTCGATAGGCGAGCTGTTCACTGTTCTGAAATCGATCGACATAGACGAAAGGGTTGCTGAGCTAAAGAAAAGGGAAGATGAGATGCTTTCGGAGCTCGAAGTCCTTTCGGAGAGGCTCAGCATCGTGCAGGGGCTTTCGTTTATTCAGGGGGACCTGGGGATATTCGACCTGAAATCTGCTTCATCCTTTTACGGAGTGTTGGAGACGGAAAAGTTCCAATCCTTCCGCGAAGCAGTCACGAGTTCCTCCCCTGGTTCCGTCTTGTACACTCTGAATGAAGATGGCAAAGTTAGGCTTGTTGTTGTGGTGCCAAACGACCAGCTCGAAGGTTTCGGTTCCACGGTGCAGAAGCTCGACATAAAGCTTCAGCGCGTACCCCCGCTTTCGGGTTCCTCCTCCGAGCTTTCTGAACAAATCAAATCCAAGATTAAAGAGGTAACTGAAGGGTTGAATAGGGTCAGGGGGGAACTCGGCGAACTTTCTGACCGTTACTACTCCCTCATTTCGAGCGTGGAGGAACAGCTCACGATCGAGTCCAGGAAGGTTGAAGTGATGAATTCGCTCGGTTACACAGAAAGCTCGTTTGCGCTTGAAGGATGGGTTCCCTCCTCGAAGCTAGGTATTCTAAGGGTATCCCTTGAAGAACATACAGAAAACAGGGCAGCACTATTCGAGGTTCCCACAGATCAGAAGCCGCCCACCCTTCTTGAAAACCCACGAAGACTGAAATACTTTGAATCATTCATAAGATTTTACTCCCTTCCGCAGCCCGATGAATTCGACCCCACCCTGATATTCGCTTTGACATTCCCAATATTCTTTGGGCTAATGCTCGGGGATGTTGGTTACGGTCTCGTCATACTGGGTATTTCCTTCTGGATAATTCGGAGGGTTAGACACCACAGGGGTGAAAGGACCTTCGTTCCTCTAGCTCTGCGAAGGTTTGCAGGCAACATATTCAAGCCTTCCGCGTTCGAAAAGCTGGCGATGGCAATGATACCGGGGGCTGTCGTGGGAACCGTCCTTGGCTTCCTGTTCAACGAATATTTCGGCTTCCCCCTTAATCAGTACCTGTTCGATTACCTTGACTCAACACTTCACCTTGGTCTCCCCCAAAGCGGTGCTTTCCTTCAACCCATAACCCAGCTTGGCCTCAAGACACTACTGCTCCTGAGCGGTTACATCGGTCTTTTCGAAGTCTCCCTTGGGCTTTTCATAGGTGTATTGAACGGAATCTGGGAAGACGAAAGAAGGCATTCGGTTGGTAAGTTCGGGTGGCTTCTCGTTGCTTGGGGGGTGGCACTGCTTGGGCTTACGATCCTTCACCACGGAACCATTTTCCCCCTACAGAACCCGCTTGCGGGAGGCTACATCGTGATGGTTGTCGCAGGTTTGGGACTGATAGCATACGGCGAAGGAGCTCAGGCACTGGTGGAGCTACCATCAATAATAAGTCATATCATATCTTATACAAGGCTGGTTGGTATTCTGCTTGCCTCTGTAATATTGGCAGGAGTCATCGACGGCATCTTCCTTGGGACCGTGGGAAGGGGCCCCGCACTGCTTGTCGGAGGGCTTTTGATCCTTGTTCTCGGCCAAGTATTCAACCTGGTACTCGCTCTCTTCGAGCCCGGGATCCAGGGTGCAAGGTTGATCTACGTGGAGTTCTTTTCAAAGTTCTACAGGGGGAACGGAAGGAGGTTCACCCCGTTTGGAGGGAGCAGGACCTACACCCTTGCCGAGGTGGAACTGAAGACTGAGAAGAAAGGTCCGTAGTCGCTGTCAATGACCGAAAGTCAAAATCTTTTCCCTTCGCACTGCATGTCCACATTCAATTTTTAACATACCAGATCCATGTTATGCGGTCAGACTCTTGAAAGGGTTTTCTGAGCGCTCTAGGTCGTTCATAACAATAATCCCGGCCCTTGTCATTATGACACTTACAAGGCTTTCCTTCGGCGCCCTAGCGATCATCTTTCCGCTTTACATAAACGTTGGAGGGGTTGCGACAGGTTTCGCGCTTGCCCTCTATCCGCTTCTTGAAGCATTTTCTGCCTCGCCTATAGGGTCCTACTCCGACAGGGTAGGCAGAAAGAGGCTCTTTGCTTCAGGCCTTGTTTCACTCGCCCTTCTTAACCTGCTGATGGGACTGACCAGAAACTACGTTACTGTTTCGATCATACATTCATTGATGGGCATCTCTGCTGCTGCAGTCACCGTCTCCACACTTGCACTGATTACGGATTATACAAAGCGATCCAACAGGGGCAGATGGATGGGCGGATTCGACATGGCAAACCTCCTAGGGTATTCTCTTGGCTTCCTGTTCGGCTCGTACGCCGCGATACATTTCCAGGCAGACCTCGGCTATACCTTTTTTGCCATCGCTTCTATCCTTGCTGTTACTTCACTGCTTGCATTCTTCGCCGTAAAGGATATCGCTATAGACAGGGCCACTTCATTTATACTAAATCCCTTCAGCGGCATGTCTAGCTCCGTCAGCATCCTTACCCCCATATGGTTCGCCCTCACAACCATCATCGGGGTGGCATTCTTCCTCCCAAAGGCTCTTAATTCTGGCGGCGTGGCTCACCTCAGCACCGGTTTTCTCTTGACCGGGGTTGTGGCTGTGCTGGGGCTGGGCTCAGTATTCTGGGGCTTCGTTTCAGACCGCATTGGAAGAATGAAGACTCTTTTGATAGGGGTGGTCAGCATGAACGCCTTCCTGCTGTATCTGTTACTGATCGGTGCGGAACCCTCAACCCTTTTCTCGCCCAACCATGCAGTTGTTATCGGGATACTTATCATAATGCTGTCGGCCGTGGTCCCTTCTCTTCTGGCTGCCGTTGGGGACGATGCGAGAACCCAAAGGAGGGGTTCCGTGATGGGGCTATACAGCCTCCTGCTCAGCCTTGGCCTTGCATTCGGAAACCTGATAGCGGGTGTCGGGTTCGACTGGATGAACCTCAGGGGTCTGGTGCTTCTGGCCTTTTTACAACTGATTGCGAACGAAATGATTGTACTGGTGCTTAGGTACGGATGGCACCCAAAGAGGGCGTAAAATCAGTTCTTCATCCTAGGCCTCAGAACCTTGAAGGTTTCCCAGAGGCTAGGGTTCACGCCTGTTATCATGAAGTTCCTTTTGAACCAGAGAAATATCCTGACAGCGGGTATGAAGCTGTTGAAGAAGTTGTCCGTATGGCTCATCTTTCTCCTGATGTAGTCGTATGACAGGTCGTATGCAGAAAACTTTGAAAGGATCTGCCTCTGATAGGAGTCCAGGTCTTTTAGCGAATCGCTGAGCATTTCTGCGGCGTACATGCTTGGAAGTATCCCCTCCCCGAGGATCGGATAAACCGTACCGATGGCTTCCCCAACCCCGACCACCCTTCCCTTCCTGTGAGGGAACACAGACCTGGGTGCGGCAACTCGTATGGGCTTGCCCATTGTCCTTATCCTTTCTGTTGGTGGATACCTTTTCAGGAAATCTTCAACCCTCGATTGATGCTTCTTCCATACATCCCCGGCCCCAACGAACGCCTCATGATCTCCGAGCGGAAAGTACCAAAGGTAGCCACTGAAGCTATTGAAAGGTTCTATGTAGAAATCGTCGAACGGCAGCTCCTTGTACTTGACAAGCCATTGAAAAGTTGGCAATATCATATCGGTAGGGTTCTCAGTTGGACCGAGTAACCTTCGGTAGGGACCGGTTGCATCTATAACCATATCATATTTACCCTCGAGGTCCCCCGTCCTGACAAAGCTCCCATAATTGACCTTCAACCCCTTGGCAATATCCCTGAGCATCTTGGGCTTATCGAAGGTTACCAGTTCCGGGGCACTTATCCTGTATACGCTGTCAAAGGCACTTACGCTCATCTCCCTTCCCCTGTGAAGAATGTAATCATCAAAGTTAAGACCGATCTTCTTCAGGAGGTCCCTGGCGCCCCCATAGGCTGTTGCCCATCCACAAATACTGGTGAACCTTTCCTGGACCTGCCCCTCAAATATCTCCACTTCGTGTTTTCCGGATAGTAGGGCACCCAGATAGCTTCCTGCAGGCCCTGCCCCTGCTATGGCTATTTTCAATCTATTTCAAACCCGGTCGCGAAGGGTTCCCATTTAAGCTGCTCGGTAGAAACCAAAAAGTTCAGAAAAACATCCCAAAACTGAAATAGATTTAAAAACCCACAATTTTTGGCTTAACATGGCGCCGATGAGGTGTTTGTTACTTTGCTCGCACCGGATAGCGGCCCGTTTCTCTTTCTGGTGTTCTTTCTGCTTCTTGCAGCCGGTGGCGTCGGCCTTCTTCTCCTAGCGTTCAGATTGTCCCCCCGCGGTAGGGGGTTGCTTAAGGAGGAAACGTACGAAAGCGGGCAGGTTCCGCCAGGGAGCAAAAGGGTGAGACTGGCGATGCAGTACTTCACCTTCCTTCTGCTCTTCTTGGTTTTTGATGTCGTTGCAATGTTTCTCTTTGCTTGGGGATTTTCCTTTTACTCCTTCGGACAGCTGCAATCCGTCTACATGTTGCTACTTCTTGTTTTTTTGCTTCCCCCCATATACCTGACGCTCAGAGTCGCAAGGAACGTTGGGGTGTGAGCCTTGATTTCAAAGAGTGACACATTCACCTCCAGATTCTTCAAGGTTGGCGCGGTCGGTTCATTCCTGCTTCTGGTGATAATAATCTACCTTCTTCTTCCGGACATCTTAAATGCGATCAAACTTATTCTAACTGATCCACCGGCCCTGCTTGAAACGGACATATTCAAGCTGATAATCTTCCCAGGACTTTTGTACATAAGCATCGTTCCGCTCATTGCAGAATGGGTTGAAAGGAAGATAGTTGCCAAGATGCAGGTCAGGGTGGGACCCCTCTACGTGGGGGGTTGGGAGGGGGTGTTGCAGCCCATAGCCGACCTCCTCAAGCTCCTATCGAAAGAGATCATAATACCGAGAAACGCAGACAAGATGGTTTTCATTCTATCCCCTGTTCTCGCGTTCATAATAGGGGCCCTTCCCTCCATCGTCATACCCTACAGTCCAAATTATGTTATATGGAACTATCAGTTTGGGGTTGTTCTATTTTTTGCGGTGCTCAGCTTTTATCCGCTGGCCGTGCTTACGGCCGCATGGAGCAGTAACAACAAGTACTCATTCATCGGGGGGCTCAGGGCCCTGTATCAGCTTGCCTCGTACGAGGTTCCACTTTTCCTTTCCACCCTCCCCTCGGTTATGCTGTCTAACTCTCTCTCCCTTATGGGGATAGCCGAATCTCAATCCAAAATCTGGTTCATAGCTCTGGCACCTGTATCTGCCATAGTGTTTTTCATAGCGATGATGGCGGAGCTTGAACGCATTCCATTTGATACCCCGGAAGCGGACAGCGAACTTGTCACCGGCTGGACCACGGAGTATGCTGGGATGGCCTGGGGTTTGCTTCAATTCGCATCCTATGTAAAACTCACAGCGTTTTCAGGCGTATTTGTTGTTCTGTTTCTTGGAGGCTGGCAGGGACCTTCACTTCTGCCCCCGGTAGTCTGGACGCTCATAAAGGTGGGTGTCGTGATATTATTGCTGCTTCTGGCAAGGGGGTACTATCCCAGAATAAGAATAGACCAGCTTGTCAGGGGAGGGTGGAGCTGGCTCATACCGCTCAGCATCATCAACATCCTTGCCCTGTTTGCGGCCCAACCCTTTGTCGCTTCCCTTGTAAGGTGACTCGAAGATGGTTGACATTCTGATCCCGATCTTGTTGATAGCGCTTTCTTCTGTAGCCGCCCTCCTTTCACTTGAATCGAAAAGCCTGGTGTATGGTGCAATCTCCCTGGCAATATTCTTTGTCGGTCTCTCACTCTTCTTTTTCTACCTCGGATTGCCCTACTTGGCGATCTTCCAGCTGGCTATCTACGTCGGTGCGATCGCGGTCCTGATAATGTTCGCTGTAATGGTTGTTGGCGAGGGCGGGTCGCGCGAACCCAAAAGCCGTCTTGTAATAATGGGGATCCTCGGTGTGGTTTCAATCGTCTCGAGTCTTTACTTTGCTGTTTCATACTTCGGGTCTGTATCTGTCACACAGGGTAGTCAGGGCTTCAACATGTCACTTCTATCCTCAGCATTGATCAATCAGTATGGTTTGCTGATAGTTGTTCTGGGTCTTCTTCTCTCATCTGCCGCATTTGGGGCGGTGGCTTTGGCCAGGAGGGAGGCGGAGGAAACATGAACGACCTTCTCCTCTACGTAGCCGGTTCGACAATCTTTTTTGCGATAGGCGTTTACGGTCTCTTATCGAAAAAAAGCGCAATCAGGATCCTTTTCGCTATAGAGATCATCATAAACGCCGCCAACCTCAACATTGCAGCCTTCGCCAGATACGCTCCTTACGACCTTGGGGGGGCTCAGGCTATTGCGATGTTTGTTATTTCTATAGCGGCAGCCGAAGCCGCCGTCGGACTTGCGATAATAATCGAGGCATTTAGGCTTCGTGGCAGGGTGAACGTAGACGAGATGAACGAAATGAAAGGGTGAAGATCTTGTACATATTAATCACCGCCACCTTTCTGCTTATCCTCGCAGCAGCCCTTTCGCTCTTAAAGAATTCGGAGAGATTTACAAAGCTTGTATCGGTTTGCTCCCTATCTCTTACTGGCGTCCTGATACTTTACGCGTCGTATGCGGCCGGCGTTCTGGCCGGTGGCGATTCAGAGTATCTGGAGCTCTACTCCTGGCAACCACTCGGAACAGCAGGCTTCAGGCTGGATGGACTGAGCCTTACCTTCGCACTTATAGTTATCTTCCTTTCCCTTGTCACAGCACTCTACTCAGGCCCCTATATGAAACCACTTTTTCAGGCTTCGGGAAGCGACAGGTGGTCAACGTATTATTCGCTTTACCTTACCTTTGTATTCGGGATGCTAGGCACTGTGCTCGCAACGAACCTGATAGAATTCTATATCTTCTTTGAGCTTATGTTGATCCCGTCTTACTTCCTCATCGCGGAGTTCGGGCATTCGGGAAGGGACAGGGCGTCGATATCATACTTTCTGTGGACCCACGTCGGTGCCCTGATAATGCTGGCAGGTCTTATAGTGCTGGCTTACTCCTTTGGCACCCTTGATATCGCAACCATAACCGCCGCTACTCATACCAAGGCCGCTGGAATTCCAGCCCTTCAGACCATGACGTTGGTGGGAGTGGCGATCATTGTCGGTCTGATGGTGAAGATGGGCGGTTTCGGTCTTCACGTATGGCTCCCCGGAGCGTACAGGGAGGCACCAGCATCTGTTTCAGCCTTGCTTTCGGGGGCCATGTCAGGCATAGCGGGGTACGCGATGATACGCCTTGTAGTTCTTGCTCTCCCTCAGGCGTTCACCTTTATCGCCCCATGGTTGCTTGTATGGGGGACAGTCTCTCTGGCCTACGGGGGGTTGGTGGCATTAGCGCAGAAGGACATCAGGCTGCTTCTGTCTTACTCAAGCATCAGCCAGATGGGATATATGGCCATAGGTATAGGGTCATTCACCACCTTCGGCCTAGCCGGCAGTGTTTCGCTTTACGCCGCGAACGCCTTCGCCAAGGGATCCCTGTTCATGATGGCCGGTACCCTTCCGGCTACAGCAGGCTCCGATTCGATGGACACCATAGGAGGACTTGCTGGAAGGCTCCCAGGCCTTGCCACATTTTCTGTAATCGGCTTCATCACCATGATGGGGGTTCCTCCTACTCTGGGTTTTATAGCCGAGTTCTTTCTCTTCCAGGGGGCCTTTGCCTACGCCGTCTCATCAGGTGTAACAATAGTCGTACCCCTGGTCGCCATTCTTGCCAGCGTAATAACCAGCGGCTACTCCCTTCAGGCAATAAGAAAGATATTCTACGGCGAACAGAAACCAGCGGATTCGACTTCCATCAAGGACCCTCCTGGCGGGTTGATCTATCCGATGGTGGCGTTGGGCGTTGCCTCAATAATACTCGGGATAGTACCGATCTTCTTCTCGACCTCTCTTTCATTCTTCAACGCTTCATTGGCACCTTTTATCTCTAAAGGAGGAGTAGCCTGACCTTGGTGGAATACTATGTGCTTGCTGCTTGGCTGGTGTGGATCGTACCTTTGGCTGGTTCGTTGCTGGTACCTCTCTTCACAAGGTTGGGAAGCAGAGCGAGAGATTACTTCGCCATCCTACCGCCACTTCTTTCCGCTCTTCTTGCAACGTCAATGGTTCCGGAGCTCGTCAGTGGCACTGTAACGGATTATCAGGTTTCCTGGTTTTCTGGAATAACAGCTGGGGTGCTTATTGACCCCCTGAGCGTGATAATTTCAATTGCAGTTTCCTGGGTCAGCTTCCTGATAATGGTGTACAGCCTCGACTACATGAGGGAAGAGGGAGGGGAGGGGCTCACCAGGTACTGGTTCTTCATGAACTTCTTCATCGGAAGCATGCTTCTCATAGTTTTGTCTGACAACCTACTTCAGCTTTTCTTCGGGTGGGAAGGCGTTGGCCTGTGCAGCTACGCTTTGATAGGGTATTACTATAGGGATGAAAAGGACAAGTGGGTTGGAAGAGAGGGGGACGTTGTCGCAGGCGTTCCACACGCCTACAGCCCCACTCATGCAGGGTTAAAGGCCTTCATAACTACAAGGTTGGGTGATGTATTCACCCTTGCCTCCATATTCATAATATTCTACGCCTCGGGCACCTTCAACTTTCACAACCTGGCCGCCAACACGTCTTGGGCGCTCTATCTTCACCAGAGGGGCCTTCTGCTGCCAACGATGCTCCTGATACTGGGTGGGGCCTTCGGCAAATCAGCCCAATTCCCGTTTCAGGAGTGGCTTCCTGACGCTATGGCCGGCCCTACACCTGTTTCTGCCCTTATACACGCTGCCACCATGGTAAAGGCTGGTGTGTTCCTTGTTGCAAGAATGGCCCCCATCTTCTTCCTTCTCGATTTTCCCGAAGTGAAGGTGTTCTTTGTGTTTCTGGCCCTGATAGGTGGGGTGACAGCCCTTCTTGCTGCCGCTCAGGGAGTCGTTAACAAGGAGATCAAAAAGGTGCTAGCATACAGCACCGTCTCGCAGATAGGTTACATGATGCTGGCTTTAGGTGTTGCTGGCCTCACGCCATCGTTTATCGCGGCATATTCGGCCGGGATATTCCAGCTTCTTGCCCACATGATGTTCAAGGCTGGACTGTTCATGGCAGCCGGGGTGGTCATACATATGGCAGGATCCTTCAGCATGGACGGAATGGGAGGGCTGAGGAAGGCTGCAAGGAGGACCTTCATTGTCTTCATGATACTCGCCCTTGCCCTAGCCGGTGTTCCACCCTTGAGCGGCTTCTTCAGCAAGGACGCAATATTTGCTTCGATGCTTACCGCTCCAGCTTCGTCAGCCGTATATGTGGTGTATCTTCTTTCCTCGGTCACAGCGGTTCTCACGGCCTTCTACAGCCTGAGGATGGTGGGTTTGACCTTCTTTGGTGAACCTCGTGAACAGAGGCACGAGGAAGCCGGCCTCAGGCAGTTTTTGCCTTACGCCGCGCTGGCGGGAGGGACAATCGGCGTAGGTGTGATTGCTCCACTCTTTGAGGACGCCCTTAACGGTTCTCTGGCAAATTCGCTTAACTCGTTCGGGCTGAGCCTTAAGGCGGAACTTTTCTCTATCTCCCCCTTCGCTATTGCGACCTCCCTGACTGTGATGGCTGCTGGCCTACTTCTCGCATACCCGTTCTACATCACGAGGACAAGGAGCGCGTCTTCATTTGTTGGCACTGGGGTCCTGAAATCCGTTCACTCGATTCTATGGGATAGGCTTTACATAAACGCCTTCCTTTACAGGGTTTTCGTATACCCGACGATATACGTAGCTCAAGCACTGGACGCAATCGTTGAGCAGCCATTCTTCCAGGAAGCTAATTTTGGAGTGTTCAGGGGCTCTGTGGTGGTTTCTGCTGTTGGGGACTGGCTTGACAGGCACGTTGTGGACGGATTTATGGTTGGTACAGGCGGTGCATTCGCCTTCTTCTCTAGACTGATAAGGAAACTTCAGTCCGGAAACGCAGAGTCGTACCTCTTCGGAATAGTTTTGGGTCTTTCCATCATATTGATTTTGCTTCTCAGGTTTGTGGGGGTGATTTAGACGTCATTTATTCTTAGCTTGATGTTGCTACTCCCGGCTGCGGGGGCGGCGATAACGTACATAGCAGGCCGTGCCAAGGAAAGCTACGCCAAGTTCGGGGCGGTTGGATTTTCAGCTTTGGAGTTGCTCCTTTCTGTTTACGTTTTCGGTTCGGTCTACTTGGCGCACGCATCTGGCTTCATATTTCAGGAACAATACCCGTGGATACCAGGGCTGATAACATACCACGTTGGTGTAGACGGGTTAGGCGCCCCCCTGCTGGTGATCGCTGCGGGATTGACCCTTTTCGCTGTGCTCGGCTCATTTTCCGAAATTCAGGCGATGCAGAGAGCGTACTACTCCCTTTTACTTTTGTTCCTTGCAGCCACAGTTGGGGTTTTCATATCGCTCAACCTGATCTTGTTTTACTTCTTCTGGGACGCCTCTTTGCTACCCATGTTCTTCTTCATCGGGATATGGGGCGGCCCCAATCGTAAGTACGCCGCGATGAAATTTCTACTGTTCACTTACGGTGGAAGCGTTGCGATGTTGCTGGGTTTTCTCGTGTACTACTTTTCGGTTCCTTCCCCTACATTTGATTTCATACAGCTACTTGGCCAGCCTGTGCCTTTTTGGGTGGCCACGTTGAGCTCCGCACTTACGTTTGTCGGATTTGGCGTAAAACTACCAATGGTGCCCATACACAGCTGGCTTCCTGACGCGCACGTTGAGGCACCCACCCCGATCAGCGTTCTTCTCGCAGGGCTGCTGCTGAAGCTGGGCGGTTACGGGATCCTCCGTTTCAACATAGAACTTTTCACCTCAGTGGCGATAAAGTACGCCTGGGTATTCATCGCGTTTGGCGTACTGACGATGTTCTATGGCGCGATCGTTGCTTTGAGGCAAACCGACATGAAGCGTATGGTAGCCTTCACAAGCATCAACCATATGGGTTTTGTAATATTAGGAGCGTTCACAGGTTTGGCTCTGTTGACCGGAGCCTCCGTATCTTATGGTATTGAAGGTGCTGTCTTTCAGATGTTCAATCATGCCTTCGCGATCGGCCTGATGTTCACCCTTACGGGTGTTGTCAAGCACGTGTTCGGGACCAGGGATATGCGGGTTGTCAGGGGGATGAGGTACGCCATGCCACTTACTTCGGTTGCGATGGGGGTGGGGGCACTCGCTGCCATGGGCGCGCCCCTTTTCAGCAGCTTTCTCAGCGAATTCATGGTGATATACGGGGGAATTCACTTTAGTCCTTGGCTCTGGGTTGTTGTTTTCGTGCCCGGTATCACCGCTGCCTACCTCTTGTGGATGCTTAAGAGAATGGTATTCAGCGAAAGAAGCCAGGAAATGCAGTACCAGGATGTCCATTCAGGTTTCTTCCTCTACATGCTGATGTACATCGTACCCCTTGTAATTCTCATCGTGCTTCCTGGGTTACTGCTCGGACCCGTGGCCGGCTTTGTCTCTGAAGTCACTCCAGGAGGGGTGGGCTGATGATAATACTTATCGCGACACTTGCTCTGCCGGCTACACTCCTTCCGTTACTCGCCACCTTTTCATGGTTTCCTAGGCGAATATCCTCCTTGGTAGCTGTCGGGGCACTCCTACTGGCTCTCGTGGAGCTACCCTTCATCCTGATAGAAGGTCCACATGGGATATGGTACTATCCAACCAACCTTGTGTCCTTCGATGGCATAGCGTTCGCCTTCAGTGTCACCGTGATTACGGTATCAACCATGGCAGCGGTTGGGTCGGCTGGTTTCATGAAGGACGAATCCAATTCAGCGATATACTACTCCCTCATCCTATTCACAACAATAGGAATGATACTTGTTTCTTCGTCCACCGACCTGATCTTTCTTCTCGTCTCATGGGAGTTGATGACTGTACCCACGTTCGTGCTGGTAGCGATGAAAAGAGGGGACAGAAGGTCGAGCGAAGCTGCGATGAAGTACTTCCTCGCAGCGGCCCTCTCTGCCGCCTTGATACTTTTCGGTCTTTCGTTCGCCTACGGTCTAGCCGGTTCCACATCCTTTTCGGCGGTAGCATCGGCGTTTGCCAACAACGCCAGGTCCGCACCTGCAATCTATCTTCTGACGGCCGCCCTTCTTCTTTCCGGTTTCGCTGTGAAGATGGCTATCGTTCCATTTCATTTCTGGCTGCCAGACACGCTTCAGGGGGGTTTCCCTCAGGTTTCGGCCATACTGGCCGCCGGCTCGAAGAAGGCTGGCTTCGCCGCGGCCATCAGAATCACGCTCGCGCTTCTCCTGGTCAGCAGATTTTCATCCTTTTCTGTTTCCTGGCAGTTAGCACTGGCGCTGGCTGCTGCTGCCACGATAACCTGGGGGAATGTCGCCGCTCTGACGCAAAGTAGCATTTCCAGAATGCTCGCTTATTCGAGTATAGCTCAGGCAGGATACATAATGATCGGACTCGCGGTCCAGGGTACAGCCGGCGCTGCCCTCGGTCTGATAGGGATATTTCTGCAGGTTCTCTTTCATGGTGTGATGAAGGGCTCCGCATTCATTTCTCTTGAAAATGTTGGCGATAGCATGGAAGACCTCTCGGGGCTTTACCGAAAGGCTCCATTCACTTCGGTCGCCTTAGCGGTCTCCCTCTTCTCACTAGCAGGCCTGCCCCCCCTTAATGGATTCTGGGGGAAGCTCTACCTTTTCTTGGGCGCGGTACAGGGTTCGCTGTGGTGGCTTGCAGCAGTTGCACTGGCTAACAGTGCAATCGCTCTAGCATATTATTCTTACCTGGCAAAAAGGATGTTCTTCGACGAACCAGTAACAGCATCGAGGAAGGAGAGGTTGGAGGTGGTGGCTGTGCTCGCGTTTTCAACAGCCTTCATAGTTATAACAGGATTTTATCCTTCTCCCTTTATTACAGTATTTTCGCGCCTGGGCGGACTCCCCTAGGCCTTCACAACGTCCATTCCTCTAAAAATAATCTGTAAGCAGCCTTTTCAGCTTGTTCAAGGCCTCGGTGCTTTCTAGCCCTTCGATCTCCTTCAAGGCCTTCTCAACGTCCTTCTGAGCCTCTGTCTCCAGGTAATCCTGTTTCTGCTGACCGTCCGACGTTTCCAAGAAGGCGCTCAGCTCACCCGGCTGGCCTATGTCAGCCAGATCATCTCGTAGTTGATATGCGAGCCCAACCCATGTTCCGAACCGGGCAAAGGACTCGGAAGTCTCGGGTTTGGAAGAAAGGAGGGCCCCGATCTGGGCTGATGCACGAAACAGAGAAGCAGTTTTCAGCTGGATTACCTCCAAGTATTCGCTCAAGGGTATAGACCTTCCCTTCTCCTGCAACCTTCTCTCTCTTTCTTCGCCGTGAGACATCTCTATAGCAGTTCTTGCAAGCTCCTCCCCCACCCTCCTGTTGTAATATGAAGAAGCAATCGAAAGAGTAAGGCCGAGTACGAAGTCGGCAACAAGAAAGGCGGATTCAACGCCGAACTCCTTGTAATAGGGTGGTAATCCCCTGCGAAGCGCAGGCTTGTCGATGAAATCATCGTGTATGAGAGATACTGTGTGCAAAAGTTCTAGCGCTACAGCCGCTCTATAAGGGTCCTCGTCCCCCACACCGAGGGATTCGTTCACCAGAATACAGACAAGTGGCCTTAACCTCTTTCCGCCCTGCAACGAATAGTTCAAAGGGGTGAAAAGCGGATGGTTTGAATATGGTCTAAGCACCCGTTCGATCGCGTCGTTTATCCTTTCAAGATACTGATTGTGGGTGCGAATATATCTGACACCTAATGCAACACGGTCATGATTTACATTCAAACCAACCCGCTCCACAGCTTTCAGCGCCAAACACTCGAAACAGTATCATTTAAGACTCTTGCTCGTCTTACATTTGTGTGCAAATTAATTTTTGAAACATTGCAAGATTTATTGAAGAGCCGCTGCCTGAAGGGTATTCACAATCGAAATACAGGTACCTTTTGGCCAATTTGTGGTATGCATAATCGGTTTGATATCTCAAGTATTTCGGGAACCTTAAACTATTGTTAACAATGCCGGAAGAGCAGTTGCAAGGGTAAACTCACCTTTGCTTGTTTAAAGCGTTTCTAATTAACCTCCCTTAAAATCGACATTAAGCCTATATTCTCACGTGTTCTAAGGATAAGCGTGCGGCCAGCCTGTGAATACTCTGTAAAGTATCTGCTGCCTGCATTTCGGTCGAGTGTTGCCCGAAGGCTTGTTGACCATTACGGACTGACGCAACAGGAGGTTGCGCAGCTGCTTGGAACAACACAGGCGGCTGTGAGTCATTATCTTGGGGATAGAAGGGCGAAACTTGTCGCGGCGTGTGAGAAGAGCAGAATTGTTAATGATTTCGCGAAGGAAGCGGCTGCCAAACTTGCGGCAAGGCAGATGAATGCTAACGAAGCAAATGAATTTTTTTGCGAGTTATGCAACAAACTTCAGGAGTCCGGAGTGTTCTGGTCAATACTTGGTATAAGAAATGGTAACGGGTTGGTTACGAAACACAGCAGGTTCTAAACGATTAAATAACTTACGAAGGCCTGCCACTCGGTGCTCCGGTAGTATAGAAAGTTGGATCTGGGCTTGTACAATCCGGTCAAGTATATCGGCCTTTCGACCGTTGAGGGGAGAAAGTCGATGACCCGGGTTCAAATCCCGGCCGGAGCACCAGTATATTTCTGATATGAACTCTGTTTTGGAATGTTTCGTATTTCCATGTGGCAAGTGAAGTGAACTATCCACGTCTGAACGACGTGGGCTTCTCGCTTCCTCGACCGAACTTGCTTATCCTCTTATCGATAAGCAGAAGCTCAGCCTCTGTGAGGGTCTGTTCAAGACCCGATGCAAGGATGTTCCTTGCTGCATTGACATCTCTATCAATTATGAGCCCACACCTTTTGCATATATGGACTCTTTCAGATAGAGGCTTTTGAACGATCTCCCCGCATCCGGAGCATTTCTGCGACGTCCCAGCTGGGTTGACGAATATTACTCGTCCGCCACCACGCCTTTCTGCCTTGTAGGCAGTTAATTGGCGAAGCTTACCCCAGCAGGAGTCCATTATTGCCGATGCAAGAGAATGATTCTTAACCATGCCTTTGATGTTCAGGTCCTCGAAGAACATTATGCCGTATTCTTCAGCAAGGCTGTTTGATATTTTATGTGCAAAGTCATCTCTTTGTCTTCCTCCTACTTACTTTTCTCCAAGCCTTTGTAAGAAGTATCCTTGAGTTCTCCCTTCTTTTAGAGCCATTTCTCTTTCTTGATATAACCTTTCGAAGCTTCTTTCTTTATTCTTTCTTCAGCCTTTCTGAGAAACTTTGGTCCTTTTATCGTCTTACTATCGTTCAGGGTAATCGCATTGGGTTATACCTATGTCTACTCCGACAGCCTTGTCGTTTTGGTTGGATGGTTGCTTCAGCAAAGAAATGCATAGTTGTAATAGATATATAATGTGATGAACTGTTGCTACCATGCGCATAGGGTTTTATTGCTAGGCAACCAAACAAACGTTCTTTTCGACCATACATTTTTGCAATATTACGCTTGCATAATTGATACATACACCTGTCGCATAAGCCAAAAGTTGAGGATGCACCCAGGATTATACGACACGTCCTTCTTTTAGCACCGCGTAAAAGATGGGGCGGAAGATGAGCGTCTAATAAACTGACAGGATTATGGATCAGAATTAAAGGCTACCAAGAAACGATATATATCCAATTAAAACCAAGATCGGAATATGGGCATATCGTATCGTCAGGCCAAGGAGCAGGACGCCCAAGAGATCTCTAACGTATTTGTCGAGGCGGCTCAGGATTTATACAGAAGGCATCGGCTTCTTGATGAATCACCCCCAACAGCAACTCCCAGTTCAAAACCTACCATTCCAGCTAACCCCATATTCTCATACCTGATACGCAGAACACCTCATGCCTTCTGGGTTGCGCAGGATGATGGGAGGGTTGTGGGGTTTTCGGACAGCTTTGTCCGTGGTTCACTCTGGTATCTTTCATGGTTGTTCATCTTACCCTCACACCAGGGTCGTGATATAGGTAGAACTCTGCTTGAGAGAACTTTGCAATCATGGAGTGGCGTTGAGATAAGCAACAGAGCAACCATAACCTTTTCTGTCAACCCAACCTCTCAGTACCTCTACATCAGGTATGGGATGTATGCATGAGAACCGCTTTATTACGTCAGTGCACGTGCATCTACGGTGAGGGAAGGGCTTCAAACTGTAGATGCCCTTACTTTTGAAGAATTGAATGATATCAGCAAGGCTTCTGAGATACTGAATCCTGTAGACCTACAGGTGCTGGGCTTTTCCCTCGACTGGCATCACTCATATTTCTATGAATCAAAGTACCGGTGCTTGGTTTTCAGGGATAAAGCTGACAGTATAGTTGGATACGGCTACATCCGGCCAACCGAAGGGGTCGGTCCTGTGGCAGTAACATCGGCAGAATTTATGGCACCTGCTCTCGCGACGGCCCTGAAAATCTCATCAGGTCAGGACGTCACCGAAATAGGGTACTACACTCCGGGGTCAAACGTGGCGGCTGTCGATTTGGCGCTGAGGTTGAGGATGAAATTCGAACCGTTTGTTTTTATGTCCACCAGGCCTTTCGGCAGGTGGGAGAATTATATCTTCCACAGTGCCGCCTTGATGTGAGAGATAAATGGAGAGGGAGGGTCCAATTCTGAATCAGAAGG
>Ga0080006_1145930_pt1 | contig 31887 bp, 19 predicted proteins | sample RS3BMetagenome_FD_69209 | JGI IMG/M metagenome (GOLD analysis project Ga0080006, IMG submission 69209) | Ferric oxide microbial mat and aquatic microbial communities from Rainbow Spring, Yellowstone National Park, USA - RS3B (SPADES... ...
TCTGTAGAGTCAGTGAAAGACAAAATGTTTCACAGTTATGGAGGGTAAATGAATACCGACATGCAGACGCCTCCCAGTCGTTAAAGACCGGACCCCTGCTATCGATTCCAATTTCTCTTTGTACACGTTGAGCCTGAGAGGCTGTCCCATAAAGTTGGATCGTATCAGGTCCGCGAATCTCGTCATCCGCACCACGCATCGTTTGATATGGATGACGGCGTTGAAGTCTTGGTCCACGAACTCCGTACGTTGATTGCCTCTGGTTGGACGCACTAATGCAAAGATTCCTCGAACAGGTTCTCTCTGTGCCGTTTGCTGCTCTGCCAGCTCTTCGTGCTTTTCTATCGCCGAAGCGCTTCGCTGGCCACTCTCTATCTCGACCTTCTGGAGTGTACACCCCAGCTCATCTCTTGGATATTGTATTTCTTCAAAACGAACACACTTCTTGATGCACTAAGGTGAGAACCTGCATGGACAGAGAAGGACGTGTGGAAAAAAGACGAAATGCGCCCCTGGTGTGGCACCGTACGCCGGACGCTTCAGCGATTCGGCAAGGAAAGCGATCATTACGTTTCACGATACAAAATGCTCCCTCGATGGCGTTGAATCAAGGAGCACACGGAGGAATGGAAAGCAGCTCTATCCCGAAAGATTCAGTAAAAACTCGAATGCAAGGGGAATGGTGAAATGCAACATTGTGGAATCGAAGGACGTCACCAGACGACTGAGAAAAGTCTTCGATGATCCGACGAAGAGGGTTCTGTTGTATGCGCCTTCCGTAGGAGCGAAACTGAGGCCGTCAAATGAATCCACTGCAGCTAAGACTGATGAAGATATCCTCGTTCTCTTCGATTTCGATCGTATTTACAACGGGGGCCCTGCTTCGCGAATACCCATACATACTCCGACCGTTGCGTCCGAAGAAAGTCTCAACGAATGGAAAAGCAAACCCGGCGACCCTGTGCTTCATACCGATCGCTGGGTACCCGGAGCGCTGTCGTTACAATTCCGGTGGAAGGTGGCCGTGAATGAATGGAGTCTTCTTTTGCGAATGTATCCCAGCGTTTTCAGGGCAATGTGAACAAGCTGTTGAGAAACAGAGACGGTCGAAGTGGCTTCTATCGTCGCTCCAACTTTCCGTACGGTGAGCGAAGAGTCGCTCTCTACCACTGATCGCTAGCAGTCTTTGAGAATACCAGTTTTTGGTGCGGTGCTTACCTACTTGTTACTTTCAGTGTTCATCAACCATCTGCGTATTATTGTGCGACTGACCTGAAGGATGAACGCAGTCCTCCATGAGCTGTTCAGTAATGAATATATCCTGCAGACAATTTACCTACGATATATACGGTAAGTTGCACAGTTATTTCGACGTCTTCATATACACTGCAGCGGGGGCGAAACGAAATAGAATTGAAAGTCTGTAAGCTCAGATCATCCGCGCGGGAATGTCCGCTTGTTCGTTTTTCTTAAATTACCAGCTGCCGCATGTGCCGCAGAGCGCCGGTGAGAGCACGCATGTGCGAATGCGGCGTCGGACACGTGTCTTTTATCGATACGCTCACCTGGGAGACCTGGCAGGCATGAGACACGACGCGTATGCCGCCGTTGAAGGGAAACGCGATCTTAACCATTCAATGACTTGTTGTTCTGATGCACAAGTTGTATGTGCCTTGAAGTCATAAAAAGTTACAGTCTTTCATTTCGATGGGGTTTCAGCCCTCAAATTAGTGTTTTCAAGTGGTTTCTCGCGTTTTATAGCAGGAGCTTTCAAAGTGAGTTGTTTTCCAAAACAAAAATAAAAAGGGGATGTCATGGAGAACGAAATGCAGGATGCTGGAGGGCAGGTATCGCCGGTTGCCGGAAAAAAACGAAAAACACAGCGGAGCAGTTAGGAACAGGAAAAGACGACGAAGCAAAAGGAGGAGGTCAGACGTCACGAGCTGCACGAACGACAACAGGACGACGAGATGGTGGTGAAAGCCACTCCTCTCGGACGTATCAAGGATCCGTGCAAGCAAAAGTTCCAACAGGGCATCAGAAACCTTGTCGAGTCGTACTCATCGATTATTAAAAAGGTTTCTTCATGACTAGTGCGTTTGGTGAAGGAGATCCATCGCGACGTGATAGACATCAGAACAGTCGAGGTTCCGTAAGAATTTTTCGACAAGACATTCATCAGCTATCTGGTGCTTAGCACGGGGGATACATCGAGGACAAATGAGCAAGTATATGGCCCCCACGAAATCCAGCCCGAATACCGCTGCGACGGTACGCAACATAAGGGGTAACGCGGATATTTACACCTACGCGGCGATCAAGTACTTCAAGAACCGGAGGAACTACATGATCGTGAACCTCAAACGCTTCATTGTACGCTCCATCATTGCGCTGTACCCAGGCCGCTCTCGCAGGGCAAGATGGACCATCATCGATGGCATCACTAACGATAGTAAGAATGAAAAGGAAATCGAATTCGTCGACGAGAGCACATCACACAGGAGAAAGAATGGCGCTTCTGGAACCCGTGCGCCTATTCAAGAGCACCGTGCAGTTTTGGGGCTGGTCAACCCAGCAGAACAGGTAGCATATATGAAAACAGATGAAAATAGATTTTATCCCCTCATCCTGCGCTATATCGTGTTCCTGAACCGAGAACTCGAACGCGAGGCGGAGATGGAGGCAGGTGAAGGGGGAAAAATGAAGATTCAGAGAAACGGCAGGCTGCCCTAATGGGTAAGTACTTCCGTGTCGTTCCGTTGTGCAGCATCAAGTCACAATTTGTGGCTATCGACTCCAGAATCCTCTACCGCATCATGAAGGAGATCAGAACGGAGTTCGATGTATGGAAGATAGAATTCGCCGCCGAAAGCCGTGAGACGCACTTGAAGAATATATCTTCGATTTCCAACGTGTCAAAACGAGCAAGCAAAAGGTATACTGGTATGATCGAAACCGATGGAGTAGCCATAGGTGTACACTATCGGCGCTTGAAGGTAGATCGTCGCGTTCAGTCTTCGTCGCCACCCTCGGTGAGGCATGGAGAAAACAAGGCAGCGGATCCTGCGATGCAGGAGGTGCCGAAGAACGACTTTGTCGTCGGCGCGTGCCCGCGTCAGCAGCGTCGATGAACCGACCCCCGAAACATTTTCCGCATGGGTACGGTAACCGTTCCCGAGGCTGTGACGCTCAAGTGGAGTGCACAGCTACACGCTTGACGTCCTGAGAAACACGCAGGTGCCTCATCTGGCATCTAGTGCTGCAGAACGAGATTCCGATAAGGTGCCCTCAGCGCAAGTCGTGTGTGCAATAGCCTGGTAACCATCAGGATCCCTGCTTCCGAGCGAGTCAAGCTCGATTCCCTGATGCCGCACGATGAAGACGTTTTCATATCTCACGGCGCTTGGTGCGTTTCCCATTCCGCTTGACGACTTTTGCTGTGATACACTTCCATTACGTAGGGCTTCGAAGCAAACGCTGGGGGCAGGCATCATCACCCGCAGCGCGACGCGAGTCAGCGAGCGCTTCGAGCACCCTACCGACGGGGCCGCTTGATGCGCTTCTTTCCATCATCTTTCGTCGCCGAGGCTGCACTAGATACCGCATCCTCCCACGAAGCGCCATTGTCGAGGGCCCGTATCCGCTCAAGGTACGCATGCATGGGAAACTTGCGTTCGAGGCCATCTCGCGACATCCAGCGAAGCTTGCCAAAAATCGCTCGCTCGGCATGCGCTCGATCATGTAAACCGAAGGACCACAGCACCCCAACAAATGAGTTCGCATCACGACCATCCAGCTCGTACTTGTTGTTGAGATAAATCAGCCAGTCAAAGGCACATTCCCAGGATGGCGTCCATTCGATCACTTTCTTAGCCCAGTACATGCGCATCATGCCGTGCATGCGGCCCGTGAGAACCATTTCCTTTTGTGCAGCGTTCCAGTACGGATCATGCGTTTGCGCTTGCTCGAGACTCGCGAGATCGTACAAGTGCTCGCGTGGATCATCGCGGTGTTCCGCGTACGTTCGATGGACCCACTCGGGCAGACTATCCAGTTTATCGTAGTCATCCGGACGATACCAACAGTGATTGAACGATAACTCGCGCCGCACAATCAACTCTTCAATGAAGGCATCACGGGACTCTCGGGGAGTCTCTTTTCGTGACCAAACCGCCAATGCTATGGTGATAGGAGATATCTGACCGAAATGCAAGTACGCAGACAGGCAGCTCGTATGGTCACTCTGGGGCTGGTTGCGCCCCTCGCCATAAAAGGACAACTTTGTACTGCAGAAAATCTCCAAACGCCGCAGAGCCTCACTGGTACCGCCCCGAAAGTAACGTGAGACTGCCGGCACCGATCGATCTAGCGACTCGAGACGCTCTAGTGCCGCATCAATGCGTTCTGGCGCTTCGCTGTCGTCAATAGGGCACTCTTCGAACAGCTCCGAATACGGTCCGTGATCAACTGGTATTTCCAGCTGCGAGTGGTGCAATGTTTGCGGCGCTAGCGGCACGCAAAACCTTTGAATGTAAGCCCAGATTCGTGGACGTAGCGTGCGAGCTGCAAACTCGTGTTTCTCTGAGGCAAGCTCTACTGGTACCACGGCTTCGGATTCCACGAGCGTCAAGCGGCAGTCCAGGGCCTGGGCGAGCCGCTCTCGCCACTGCCTCTGGATGCGCATGTAACCGAGGTCCGTGACGACCTCACAGGCAGCTCCGCGAGCACATTGTGCAGCCACCTCATCCGGTGGGCCGTACAAGACATGAAACGCCACGCCTCGCTTCTTGCGCAGATCCTCCCAGAGTTCAGAGAGTCCTTCGAGTAGGAAACGGTAGTGGCGAAGATTCGCCTCGGGATACTTATCCGTCACACCAAAGCACGCGACCAATGGTTTGTTCAAAGCGTTCGCTCGTTCAATAGCATATTCCAGAGCGTGATTTTCGAGAATCCGCGGCGACGCCTGTACCCAATAGAGCACGTAGCGCCTGTCTGGGTAGACCGGCTTCGTGTTGGCCACGCGAACTCGTTCCGGTTCGACGGTGGAGGCAGTCGCTGCGGACTTGAGCTTACGGGACATGTTGATGCGCTGTGCGTTGCACCAAAATACGCTAGTTCGCTGGCCAGCGCACAGTGAAAGCCGCCTCCGCAGTGCCACAGTCGCAACCGGGAGTCCAGCGACGCACGCCGTCTGCAGCGACGCGTACCGCCGCTCAGCTCGAGCCAACCAAGGCTGTACGAAGAGTACGCTTTGTTTTCGAATACCGGGCGTGTTGCAGCGCGTCACCCAACACGAGGGATCGCACAGCATCCACACACCCGCTTCAGCGGAATGCGAACCATGTCTGAAACGGGAATCATTAGCTGCTGGGCAGCGTCGAGCTCGATCTGCTCGCCTGGGGCATTCAGATCGGTACGCCTTTGTGCAAGGTGAACGATTTGAGGGCACTGCAGTATATGAGGAAAAACCAGCGTGCAGACGTCATCTTTTTCCATACGACATGTCGCTATGGAAGTGAACCGCATGCTTCATATCTACAGCATTTGCATAGCATTTGGGATCGGCAACGAGTATCGTACGATACGCAGGTGCGCTGCTCTGGACGGCTCTCACGCGGTCTGAACATCGCAGGTAGCTGACACGTAATGCACCCTGCTCACACTCAGTTCTACAGCATACCGGGTTCCTGGTGACGTTGGTCGCTGTCCAAAAAACGCTCAACTGTGTCCACATGATGGGAAGTATTTGGAATGCGAGGCAGGCAAAGCTTCATCCTTCGTATTCCGAGCGTTTTGCGTCGCTGCTTATCCATCACCGATACCGTGCGGGGATCTAGAGCCTATCTGTGTGCACTGAAAGCTAAGGGTATGCATCGTCGCACCATAGGTGCGGCCCAGGGACCGACTGGTTGCGACGCAGCGCGCGGATCTAGTCTTTTGACAATGAACAGCGATGGCCGTCATTCATCGCCATGTGCAACGAGCGCTAACGCGCTGCGGGATGCCGTACGCTGGATTCAGAATGAAATGCTAATGGTGCACTCTGCTGAGACTGGCGTGCAGGCGCATGCTTGGGCATTTTCCAAGTTTCATCAACACAAGCTCTGCAGGCCTTGCTTCCGCGACGCTTTCCGTCTCCTCTCTCTTATGCTCAGCTTTCAATACGCTGGGTTTTCACCTCGCTCATGCTCCGTCGTCAGCAGTCGCAGAATGCTGCTCGCAGTGTGCAAGTCCAGAGTTCGTAAGTCCCGGCTGTTGCCAACGCAGGTCTTGTACATGCGCCAGTTGCAATCTACGCGCATCCTGGGCTATGTCGATCTTGTTTGTAAAAAGCTTCGTTGCGCCCTTTGCAACGGTTACATGTGACTGCGGTCAAGTGTTCCAAGACTTCGACCACATCTTCTCTTTCGAATGCTACCTAGCAGCGCATGATCGTTTGCTTCACCGCTCTGTCCATGCCCTTCAAGAGGTAGATCAGGCTTCACATGATGCCCTTTTCCGTTTTCGCGCTTGGTGCCGTCCCTGACGATGGCAAGCTTCGCTGGGGCATAACCTCTCGGCTAGTTCGGGATCTTCTACACAAGCAAGCACCAGTAATTCCATTTGATCATGGATTTATGGAATGCGATGTTGTTGATAATGTGGCACGGACCGAAAGGAAAGTCAAGGCTGGAGAACAAGTCGAAAATTTTCAATCCGTCTATGCTTCCTGCATGCAAAGCGGCGCTACGCACTCTACCGGACGTGTTCGCTGCGATGACGCAAGTCCGAGCACAGGGCCTCACTTTCTATGCAAACAGAAGACACGGAAGCCTCTGGGAGCACATTCCGTGAGAGGCATCACGCTGCTGCTCTCGAATGCGGCTCGCTCGATGGCCATAAAGACTGGAGGATTCGTATTCCGAACCGAATCGATCATTGAACGTGGCGATTACAGTGAACTTTCGGCCTGAGCTTGTGAATAAATCGTCACCGGGCGAAGTCGATTGCTTTTCCCGTGCGTCAGTCGAGCGGTGCAAATTGCTGTGCCTACGAGTTGCCTTGAATCGCAAACATCGACGAGTTGAGGCATGCGTGATTCGAGCATACTGCACATGAGAAAACGAGAAGAATTGTGACTTGTACTTTTACATTGGATCGTGATATCGAGCATGGTCAGAGACCTTGCTGGATGGCGTCGCGAATCATCGTGTTTTCGGTAACGTGAGCAATTCCTGCAACAAAACGTCGAAGAACCCATTCGCAAACCATGACCAAGAATCCTGAAGAACTAGCTATGAATTCCTATACCATTATTGCCGCACTGTGAATGTCGTGCTTGTATATCTCGTAAAGATTCGCAAGATCGAAAATCAGGCACACAGCGAGTAGTCCAGCGGTCCATTTCTAACTGACACGGGTGTCGGAAACCTATGAAGATAAGCACCACCACGGGAGCGGAACTTGGGTTCCCTGACAGCACAGCGCAGCTGTGCTGCTGGTGTTCCTGTTCAAACGAACGAGTGTTTACGCTGTCACCTGGTGCTTACACCATATCCGTTAAAAAAGTGGCTTGGTGTGTCGGTAACCACGCGAGAGCCAGCTGGAGACAGCACTACTATCCGACGTGGTGCTCTTCGGCATACGAGATCGCCTAGCACCTGCAGACCCCGCAGCGTCGTGAACCAACCTCGCGCATCGACTTTCTGAGCACCACCGGAGCGGCAGCGGGCGTCGCACACAAGTCGCAGTTCCGTCTTTTTTGTAAACCCTGTCGTCCGACGACTGCCGCGGCTGCTGCTGCAACTAGTTTCCTCTGAACAGCATAAGACGCACTCTTTCGTGGTGCAGAACCTCGAAAAGGTTGCGCACAAACCAGGCGTTGCAGTTGACACTTTCTTCTTGGAGCGAGGGGTGCACGCTAGAGCGCCGGTTTCTGTGAACGCGTCGCGCCTTCCAAAGTCGCGCAAAGCACTCAGCAGTTGCTGCCGTTCCCAGGACCTGTTGGAGCGTCAACGACTTTGTCGCTGTTCGGTTCGAAGGACTGCCGTCTGGTTGATAATGATAGTGATCAGTCGTTAGTCTGGAGCATTGTTTTAGCGCCGCGGAAACACGCGGAGAGTGCTAGTTCAGGCTGAGAGCGAGCACGCTGAACTCCGTGTTTCGTCGCAAGTAATCCACGAGCACATCCTTCCTCGTACGAGTCGTTGTATCTCATGCCCAAACGTGCGTTTTTCGGACGCGACGAAGAGGCAGATCAGACGCTGGACCTGAAGCGAAAGCGGCCACGCCGTGCTTTCGGAGCGGATCAGCCATTTTTCAAACCGTATACCTCCCCCGATATTTTCCGCAAACTAGCGAGTCTTGCACGGATCGAGTTGGAGCGAAGCGAAAATGACCTGGAAAACAGTGCCCACCGTGGTAACCGAGACCGACATATCTCCCGGAACACAGATGCACTGACACTGAACGCGCTCCGCTACCTTCCGCACGCGGTGTACAAATGGCTGGAACACATGCCGGCCCCTTGGGAGCCAACGCGGTTTGTACCCGTGATTTTCCATCACACTGGTGCGTTGGCTTTTATCGAGGGTTCACGTCGAGTCCCCGAGGTCGTTCATCGGGCCCAATGGGCGCGTTGGTGCGCCTACCTCGACCGTCGTCGTCATGAGGCACACGTCGCCTCGACAAGCAGCGGAAAGCGGCAGCGAGATCTGACGCGTTCCTTCGTACGTTTGCAAGTGCCGGCGTTCGACGACGATGAGCCGTCACCGAGCTTCCGCGAGTTTGTCTACCATCGAACGCTGCCGACACCATTTGCTAACGATGCAGACGCGGCAGCTGAATACGAGCGAATCCAACAGCTCGCCGCGAATTTGCACACACCGGAGGCGCGTGCTGCGCTCTACCGGATGAGTTTGCCGTGGGCGCCACACCCGAACGATCTGGATCCAAGTCAGTTCTATCTGCGAAATCGCTTGACATTGCGACGAGTGCATCGACTCGAGCATGAGCGTGCAAACCTTCGACGTAAGAGCCTACACGCCGGCTCTTTGCACAGCGAGGGCGCGCATCTGCTCCAGGAGGACTGGGACGATTTCACGGAGCTCGGTATGCATTCCATCCTGCCTGGTCAACGTCGCGCTCCAGAACTGCACCAGGCTTATCCGTACCTGTACGACGCATTCGATGAACGCACCCCGAACCCAGAGCAACCGCTGTGGCACCACCATGCGCCGCGGCCGCTCATGTGGCCGCCAACACCACCACCGCACCCGCTCTGGCCGAGTGCGTGGAGCTGGCAGCCTGCGCTAGCACCGCTCCGGCACAGCAGTGCACAAGGCGCTGGCGAGCGCATCATCCCAGACACCAGCGAAGGCGCCAGCGCCCAGCGTACGCGCTACCGCGCTCATCCGGCGCTGGGCGATTTCGATCTGGACGCGTGCGGCGAACGCGTCGGAGCCTGGCTCGATTTGCTCTATGCACCGCGTCCATATAAGGGCAGATGTGTTCGAAAACGGAAGCGGATGCAGGATATCGACATGGAACGCGAGTTGTACTGGCAACTGGAGCGCGTCCATTACATGCGCCCGAAAAGTACTGCCGCAGTCCACAGCTTGTTGAAACGACGCTGTCGACAAGCAGAAGCACAGCGTCTTCGCTACCTGCGAAAAGAACGTAGTCGCGGGCGCAAGCAATCGACTTTGGCGATCCAGTCGGCCTCTGGAGACGCTGGCGATGAAGCTGAGAAGCAGCACCGACGGCCGGATCTGCTGAGGACGTTGCGGCAATCGGGATTTTTTTATCGCACCAGTATGGATTGGTTGGAGGTCGGCATCTGGCTGTGCGACGCTGCACGATCGATGTTTTTGCTACTTTTGAGACGAAAACGATTCTTCTTTCTGAGCATGGACTACAATTTTCAGATCGTGCCGTTGCGTACGCTGACGACCAAAGAACGAAAGCAGTCTCGCTTCGGGAATGCGTTTCATTTGATGCGCGAATGGATGCGTATGGTGAAACGGATTGTGGATGTGCATCTGCGGTATCGGGCGGGTCTCGGCGCGGATGCCATTCAACTCGCCGACAGCATCACGTACATCGCATCACATATCGGTGAACTGACAGGTCTCTATCGTTACAAGTACCGGGTTATGCGCCAAATCCATGCGACCAAGGACCTCAAGCATCTTATGTATCAGCGTTTCGGATGGTCGGGTCCCGGCAAGGCCTGCTGGCAACCCCTCTGGCGGCAATGGGTGCACCTACTTCGAGGCCTGATGCCCTTGCTCGAACAGTGGTTGGGTAACCTGCTGAATCGCCATTTTGAAGGACGCGAGCCGCTGCGCATGGCGCAACGCACCGTCACAAAGCAACGACTCGAGTCGCAGTTTGATGTGGCGCTACGTCAGGAGACTATAGCGCGTCTTCGGCAACTGTTGCCAGCAGCGCGTCAACCACTATATACGAGGCGTGTTCTCCAGCATATGCACCAGGCGTGGCGCTGCTGGAAGGCCAATATCCCGTGGCACGTACGAGACATGCCCCCTGAAATCGACAGACTCGTACGGGATTACGTGCAGCAGCGGGCGCAATGGTGGATAGAGGGTGCTCGACGCTTTGCGATTGCGTTTCGAAGCGGTCGTTCCATGGATAAGGCGCTTGTTCGCCAGATGTACGGGCGACTTGCTCGTCTTGCCGTTCACCATGAGCAGGCGCATCAGCGGCAGTATTTGGAGCACGGTCCCTTTCTGTTGCCGACCGAAGCAGCATCGATATTGTACAGATTCGCAACGTACCTGGAGAAAGCAGGTGTTGCCGACTCATGCCCTTGGCAATTGCCTTGGTTCGCCGCAGATAACGCGGATTCCGGGCTAGCTCCCGCATTACTGCAACTCGCGATCGAGCGTCTCCGCCCGGAAACGGAGGGCGAGCACTGTCCCCCGGGGCTCGGCGAACTTGTCACAGAGGCAGAGGCAGCGCCTGCAGCGATGCTGTATAGAATCCGGCAGCGACTGCAGGCGGTGCAAATGCGTCACCAGGTGGAACTCCGCTTCTACGATGACGCGGACCTGACGCCTGTGTATCGGATCGATTCCTTTGAGCGACTGGTGGACGCTTTCCTCGATCAATGGCTCTGGTACAAGGCCACGGAGACGCGCCTTTTTCCGGCCCATGTCCAGCCATGCGACGATGAGTTGCCGCCCGTTCACGTCCTCCGTTTCGTCGAACGCTTGGATGCTATACCTCATCTGTGGACACTCGGAACAGCACCAAACAAGAGCTTCCTGGTCCTCATACAAACGCCATTGCCAGGGCTATTTCAGCGCGCGGATTTGCTGGTTCTGGATCGATTGCTGCGACAGTTGCTCGCACCCGAAATCGTTGATTATCTAATTGCCCGCTGTAATGCAACGATTACGTTCAAAGACATGCGTTATACGCAGTCGGTTGGCATCCTGCCTGGTTGGGAGTTTTCAGGTTTTCTGCAACAGCTCTATGGTCTGGCGGCGGTAGATCTAGCGTTTCGCGCACCAGATATGGACGCGGACCTGCTGAGCCTGCCGAGCTGGCCGCCTGCCGAACTCGCTGGCGACCATGACGTGCGACGCAACGACGCCCGTAGTTGCCCGTCGATGCGGCTGCTTGCCTACGAACGAATTCTCGATCGACTGTATGCGCTGATTCGGGTTCCCGAAGAGACTGCGCGTGTGGCTGTTACGCGTCTCGAGCAGCGTTACGAACGCCATCCGGAGCGGGAGACACTTCTCGACGCGGCGCTGTACCCCAGTCGACGGTGCTGGCCGAGTGCAGTGCGCATGCGCCTGCGCCCCTTCGACTGTCTGCTGGGTCGAGCCCTCTTTGATGCGATTCGCGATCGCATTGGCCCGGGCGTGAGTGCGCTCCGACCACTCGTCGAGATGCCCGAATCCCAGACTGCGGTAAGCGTCGTGTCAGGGCCCGAGAATCCCAGTCTTTTCTTCGAAATGTTTGGATTCGAGGTGCGAATGCTCGCAAGCGGTTTTGACAGAATCCTGCCTGCTGGCGTGGGCAGCGCTCGACCCGCATCAGAAGCAGCAGCAACTGCAGGGATGCGTTGGTCATTGCCCAGCGGGCGCACCGTGGCGTATGTTCGCGTCTCGCCGCACGCGCTGCAGCGATGGGCGCTGGATGTTCAGCGCCTGTTGATGGCGACCATACATGCCCCATTTACGCGCGTGGCAGCCCGGTGGAATGCGTTAGCACTCCACTTTGCCGGCATGTATCGCCAAGTCGCAGCGAATGATCCAACCGTACGGCAATTTGTCCAGCATGCCCAAGAGCGCGTACAGAACAGGATCAAGCTGGGTCTGAACTCGAAGATGCCGGTGCGCTTCCCACCGGTGGTGTTCTACGCTCCGCGCAGCCTCGGCGGCCTCGAAATGATGAACATAGGCCACGACCCGGTGCCGTCGCTGTGGTCCTTCATACCAAGCTGGCTCGATGAGATCGCTGACGCGGAGTTGCTGGAGCGCGAGCTTCAAGAACGAGCGCAGGCATTTGGGGCACACCTCGATCGGCGACTGCTGCCACCAGCATGGCTGCATCGCGGTCTGCCACGTTTGGCTGCACGCTATCACCCGCAAGGAGCGTTGTGGACGCTCGATCACGGCTATCGTGTGCGAAGTCTCTTGCGCGTGCACGTTACCGGGCGGAAGAACGCCCTCTGGTGGCTTGATTTCATGCACGACGGACGCCTTTGGGAGCTGGACGACTACCGGAGTCAGGTTACGCATGCTTTGGGTGGCGTGCCGGCAATCCTGTCGCATACGCTCTTTGCAGCAACTGGGTATCGAGATTGGCGAGGCATCGTCTGGGGCGACCACGGCTTTGAGCACAAACTCGCGGGCAGGCCGTTGACGCGGGCGCAGCGATCTGGACTTGTCCAGATACCCAATCGCCGATTCACGCTCTGGTGGTCGCCGACCATCAATCGCAGCCGGGTGTACATGGGCTTCCGCGCCCAGCTCGATCTGACGGGGATCTTCATGTACGGCAAGCTTTCGACGCTCAAAATCAGCCTTTTGCAGGTGTTCCGAGGCCATCTCTGGCAGCGTATTCATGAAAGTCTGGTACTTGATTTGTGCAAAGCATTGGATACAGAGCTGGGGGCGCGCTCGCGCGAGGCGCGTGTTGCGGTCTCGGTGCAGAAGGAACGAATCCATCCGCGCAAGTCTTATCGCATGCACTGGAGCAGCGCGGATATTAGAATCGATTTCGAGCAACCGATTCTCGTATCCGATGACGCCTTGCCCGTGGACGAGGCCGTCGCCTTCGAATCCAATGCGGGCGGTCAAGGGCGATCGTCGCTGCGGCCGCCAGGTAGCGACGCGGCTGCCAAAATCTATTGGATTGATGTCCAGCTCCGTTGGGGCGACTACGACGACCATGATGCCGCGCAATACGCAGCGCAAAAATTTCGGGCGTATACAGCACCGGGAGCGTCGAGTCTGTACCCGTCTCACCATGGACTGGTCGTGGTCTTTGATCTAGCCTACGGCGAGTGGTCTGCTTTTGGGCACGCCTGCGCCATGGGCGTCGTGTCGATCGTGACCGAGGAATCGCGCCGGATGCTTATGCATAACCAGGCACTCGCGCTCCTTCGTGAACGCATTCGCAAAGCGCTTCAGCTCTACGTCATGGAGACGGTGGAAAGCGAGACGCTGCAGGCGGCGACGACTACGACATCGGCTTCCGATACGATACCTCTGTTCGTGGGGTGCGGCGGCGACTTGTGGCGGCAACGCCTCTGGATCGTGGATGATCGCACTGCGTACAGGCCACATGCGAACGGTGTTATCTGGATATGGGAGACGTCGACAGGGCGTCTGTTTGTGAAGATTGTCCATCGGACTACGTGGGCTGGCCAAACCCGGCGAGCGCAACTCGCCAAGTGGAAATGCGCTGAGCACGTTTTAACCATGCTCCGTTCACAGCCAACTGAAGAGCTACCGCGGGGCATCGTGCTCGCACAAACCGCATCCATGGACCCGTTGAAGACGCTCTTGGCAGGCACCGAGTATGCCAAAATTCCTGTGCGTGCCGGTGCGGCGGCCATGCCGCTGCAGGCGCTAATGGCGCTGCCGGAGATCCGCGACCGTACTCAGACTGCGCGCTCCAGCGAGCTTTCGATCTGGAGTGGCTACGCGGATTGGCTTGAGCATGTGCCCGTGTGGATCGCGTCGGCGCGCTTCCTGCTCCTGCTCCACGCCTTGGACCGGGCGCCAGAGCGTGTCCTGCAGCTGGTGTGGCCTCAGCGGCCGGCGGACGAGGAGAGCGCGGGCTCCGCGACACCTTGGCTGTGGCCCGCGCTTCCCGAGACTGACTGGCGCCGTCTGGAACTAGAGCTCCAGTCGCTGGTGCCCGTGCGTCTACGCCCTGCCCATGTCGCCGGTGATCAGCCAGGTGGCAGGGATGACGACGGAACGGAGCAGGTGCTGGAGCACACACGACCGAAGACGGTTGCCGCATTCGACCGGTATGGCAATGTGATTTCGGTGGAGACCACCACGCCATTTGAGCGGCAGGAGTACCGCACGTCGTCGGTCACGGTAACGAATGCAGAACAGCAACGGCTACTGTCCTTGTACCGACGACTCCCAGACGTTCTCGAAAACCTGCACGTTGTCGAGCCTGGACACACCAGTGGCAGTCTGTACGGAGGCGAGCGCCCGGAACAGGCGACGATCTCGGCGATGCCGCATCTCGCCAAGCGATTCGAGCTCCATCTACCGAGAGGCCTCGTCCGCGGTCTTTTGCTCGCGGGTATGACTTGTGGCCAACTCTGGGGCACGCGCACCGCCAACGCGGATACAGTGGTTTGGATCGCCTGGGCGCTGCGTCATCATGACGCCGAGGCATCGACACCGTTGCCGAGCATGGTTGAGGCAGCGGCCTGCTTTCGCCCTGGCTCGGTGCAAGCGATCGGCTGGATTCAAGCGTGCCTCGATGTGGGTCGGCCACCAGCGCCAGGACCGGGGGTGCATGCGCCCCACGATGTGCAGGTCATACTCTATCTCCAGGGCGAAGAACGCCAAATCGATTTGGCATCGCCGTCGCTCGATCGCCACGCAGCCGAAGCAGTGCAGACACACGATGTGCACGCATCGCGGGCGCCGAGTGCGCACGCATTCGGACACGTCATCGGGAGCACGCATGCGATGTCACGCGCCCTGGGTGTCCTGCAGGCGTGGACTGGTGGCGGCTCCGGCGACGTGAACGATCCTCAATCCGTGCATGTTCGCGTTCGACTGCGTGATGATTTGAGTGCTGTTTTCCTCTACGCAAAAGATGGTCGGCTGATTGCGCGCCCGCCGGGACGTTTATTCGAAACGATACCGGCACCGATCGAAGAGGGAACTTAGACTAGCACGGGATGATGCGAGGCAAGTGCGTGCGGGCGAACGGGCTGCGGTTGCAAGACTCCATCCCGTGCATAGCGCATCGGACACGAGGAAGCAAACCGCGGGCGCGGCATTTGGTGTTCCCAGCGATTCCTCTGCTGGTAAACGAGGCTGCTCGAGACGAAACATAGCGTTTACATGTCGTGCTGGAGTATGGGCAAGCTCAAATATCAAGATCGTCGAGTTTCAGTGACTCGGCGTGCTGCTCAATAAATTGTCGTCGGGGGAACACCCGATCGCCCATGAGCGTATTGAAGATGCGGTCTGCGGCTCCGGCATCTTGCACCGAGACGCGATCCAGCGTCCGACGCGCTGGGTCCATGGTCGTCTCCCAGAGCTGCTGAGGCATCATCTCGCCGAGACCCTTGAAGCGCTGCAGTGTGTACCGGGCATCCGGTTTGTTTCGCAGGAGCCGCGCGAGAGCCTGCTCACACGCTGCATCCGAGTAGAGGTATCGAGTTTGACGCTGCTTGCCACCACCGATCTCGAGCTTGAACAAAGGTGGTCGAGCTATGTACAGATAACCGTTTTCAATGACACTTCGTTGATAGCGAAAGAAGAAGGTTAGCAGCAGTGTGCGAATATGCGCGCCATCAACATCCGCATCCGTCATGATGATGATGCGATGGTAACGTAGCTGGTTTGCATCGAACTCCTCGCCCTTCACTCCTAAACCTATGGCGGTGATCAAGGCCTGGATTTCGGTATTCTTATAGACTTTGCTATCATCGCATTTCTCGATGTTCAAGATCTTTCCACGAAGCGGCAGGATTGCCTGGAAGCGACGATCCCGTCCTTGTTTGGCACTGCCACCGGCCGAATCGCCCTCTACGATGAAGATCTCGCTTTCACGCGGATCTCTGGATGCGCAGTCCGCGAGTTTTCCAGGCAATGTCGAGGATTCTAGTACGGATTTTCGCCGAACAAGATCCCGTGCTCGTCGCGCCGCCTCAGCTGCTTGATAGGCTTGCCATGCTTTCTCAAAAATATCGGCAAATACACGCGGGCGTTGATCAAAGTACAACGAGAGCTCTTCAGCAACGACGGCGTCAACGATCGAACGTACCTCAGGGTTACCTAAACGACTCTTGGTCTGGCCTTCGAACTCGGGATCCGGTACCTTCACCGATATGATGGCAGTCAGACCCTCGCGAAAGTAGTCGCCGCTGAGGTTGCTGTTGTTCTCGCGAAGCATGCCGCGTTGCCGCGCCAGCGCGTTCAGCACGCGAGTGAGCGTGAACTTGAAGCCGTCAACATGGGTTCCACCATCGATGGTACGAATGTTATTCGCAAAACTCAGCAAGATATCATTATACTGATCTCGACACCACTGCAACGCTATTTGCACCTCGACGTTCTGAAGCTCTCTCCTGAGATAAATCGCCTCTGGGTGGATGCGCTCTTTGCCTTCGGTAAGGTCGCGTACGTATTCGGCAATGCCGCCGCTGTGGTAGAATCGCGCGCCTCCGTAAACACTAGGAATATCCGTTTCAGTTATCAAAGAAACTGGCGCGCTCAAATCCGCGGATGCACGTCGTGCTGAGGCCGCTCGATTCTCGTCCACGAGCGTATCGCGTGAACCAACCTCCAGATCGGTATCATCGTCGTACTTTGTGACTGCGGCGTCCGCTGGTTTGATAGTTGTTTTCGTAGACACTGGACGCATAGCTAGCGTCTCAGAGCCATTCTGGGCTATGCTTAAAAGGTTCTGGCTCGGTACAGCACCGACTCGGCGATCTACAAACCAAATGGAAAGTCCTGCGTTCAAATACGCGAGCTCATTCAGACGCGTGGCTAGCACATCATAAGAGAATTCAGTAGTCGTTGTGAATATGCTTGGATCCGGTGCGAAGCGTATGTAGGTTCCAGAGCGCTCCATGAAGCCGGGATACGGGTTCGGCGCCGCCGCCACCACCCGGAGCGCTTCCACAACCTCGCCACGCGCGAAGCGCATCGTATAGCACACGCCATCGCGGTAGACGGCTGCCTCGAGCCACGCACTGAGGGCATTCACCACTGAAACGCCGACTCCATGGAGTCCTCCGGAGACTTTATAACCGCCCGACCCGAACTTCCCGCCAGCGTGAAGCACCGTCAACACCGTCTCCAGTGCAGACTTACCGGTTTTGGGGTGCTTGTCGGTAGGAATTCCTCTTCCGTTGTCGAGCACCGATAAAGAGCCGTCTTCATGAAGCGTAATAAGAACCTTGTCGCAGTAGCCAGCAAGGGCCTCGTCCACGGAGTTGTCAATGACCTCGTAGGCGAGCTGGTGCAGACCGCGTGCCCCGGTCGAGCCAATGTACATGCCAGGCCTTCGGCGCACTGGTTCAAGGTTTTCTAAAACATCAATCTGTGCGGCAGTGTACTCAGACCCAGATTTGGGAAAGGTATTCGCGTTGCTTGCAGTGCTGTCGCGAAAGCCCGGCACTGGCTGGACTTGCTCAACACCAGAGCACAGCAGGGCACCTCGCTGCGGCCATCTCGAGCTCAACTTTGGCGCATTCGGCCTCTGCCGTGAACTTGAACGGCACAGACACGTTCCGCTCCAATAACTTCCACATCCTACACCTATAGTGCTCACGAATGCATAAGTGGCGTTCATGAGCCCCAGACTTGAACAAAAACGCAAGGTATGATAAGCGTTGGCTGAAAACCCCCATCGTCGCAGTTGGAGAGGCGCGTGAATCGCTCGGGAGGGAATGCCCTAGGGAATTCCCTACGGGAAGGTTCGTACACCGGCGGTGCCAAGCGAAACTCGCCTTGCAAGGATCGCGTCGGTGGCGCGTCGCGATCTTGCGGAGGCGCCCCGCAGATGCCGCTGCCTTTCCGCGATCAGCGGGCAAGGCGTCAGCGCTGAGCGGCGCGAACACGCACGACGCTAGGACACGCACAGTCTGCATCAGGTACGCGTGTTATGCGTGTTATGCGTGTTATGCGTGTTATGCGTGTTATGCGTGTAACGCTGAACTTTTGACTGTGCACGCAAGTGTCGACGCGAGCGTCAATGGATGCTTTCGGACTTGTCCTTGTTCAGTGTATCCGACGACTCCCCGGGTAGGCACTCTTTTGAATAATAGACGACATCTTCCGTTGTTGTGTCGAAATTGGCTAGTGGTTTGTCTGCGGGCTTAGTTCTTCGGTGGTTGTCCGTGCGCTCCAGAGAGCGCAGCGTAAAAGTGTCCGGACTTGAGCGATAACGCTATTAAATAACTGTTCCTGTGATACGTCGAGGGATCGTTCGCCGCGTAGTTTCTTTTCGCGTGACACGTCAGCGAGCAGAGGGCGTTTCGCGGCACTGGCGCGGAAAGAGAGCGTGCCTCTGCTGGACTGTGGCGTTCGATTCGGCCGCCAGTTGGGGTGTTCGCTCTCTGAACGGACGCAAAGGGCGGCTCTGAGATGGGAACATCGCCGGCGCGAAGACCGCCAGCGGGGCGACCGCGCAGGGGTATCTGCCGTCGGACGGATCTCGCCCCTGTAATGGCGCCGCTGAAGCTTACGAGCCGCAGAGGGCGCACTACCAGCGCTGGACGGCAACAGCCGAGCGGACGCATCGTATCCGTCCAGAGCCATCTCGCTACCCCAGCGACATCCTTAGCCGGGTTCCGAATCGACTATCCTTGCTGGCCGGTACCTGAGCGACGCGTGCGAGACTCGTTGATGCCTGGTCAAGGCCCTCATGAAGACCGTTATCAGGCTGGAAGACTTGCTTGTGGGACAGAACTGCAAGAAACCGGAACGAATCCTGCACCAGCGAAAACTCGTTCACGTGTACGATCCAGTGGATGTGGTTCTCGCGCGGCATCTGTGCACGGAGGTGCGAACCCTGCTCGTGCAGTCAAACGCGCACTGGAATCCGACTGGTTCTGCATAGGCCCAGCGGATGTGTCGGGAAGCTCGCTCCTACAACGAGCTCAGCACATGTTTTGGGAGGCACGGCACCATTCGCATGAGAATGCACATATGGCGTGCACATCAGTGCCTTCTGAAACACGCATAAGCCGCTCTGCCTGCGAGAAGCGTAGCATGCGTAACCAACTTGCGTCTTCCGTAGAAGAGCGCGGAGCGCGATCCGTCATTATTTGGTGGCTTTTCGCTGCTGCCGCAGAGATGCAGTTTCGGCGGGAGACGGCAGGCCTCGCTGTTCATTTCTTCGATTGCATCAGAGGAAACGTGACCCTGTCTGCATGGCTCGAGCACGCAGCCAGCTGCCTTTTAATCGCCGGAAAAGTTCAGGAACGATACCCTATCAAAGACGAGAGCGCTTCAGTCGTTCGCGTCCTCGAGTGGCTCCTGCGCAAAACATCGACGACGTCACCGCACCCAGAGCGCACAGGCTGGCAGCTGAAGTCGCTCAGCCAGAGCTTGCACCTGGAGCAGGACACAGGAGACCTGAGTGGTGTGCCTTCGACCAGCGACCGCTCGAGTTCATTGCCTGGCAACTGCCCGGGGGTCGCTGCGCCTGCACACCAACGCACCAGCAGAATCGAGCAGCTGAAGTCTTTCCAGGCGAAGCTTTTGTGCTTCGAGCCGGCTGCTTGGCGGAGTTTCTCCACGATAACGCCTCTGCGTCAGGGAAGCTGGAGAAGTCCTATCACGAGCAAGTTGCCGTGCCAGCTGCAGGCGCTTCCAGGCCGCAAGCCCGAGGCATCGGACGCGGAGCAAGCTGGCGCCGTTTCAACTGAAAGCGACTCACAGGCAATCTGGCGACGCATTCGCAGCATTGAACCGCAAGTTTTGGACTGGCTCCATTGGGAACTCCAATGCCCAACTATTTACAGCTGTCTCTATCTGCTCTATCGTTTGTACCAGGACACCAATGACCAACTTTGGAATGAACAAAACCGATATTACTCGCGCGTAGAGGAGGCGACTACACCAGTTAGAGCCCGATGTCTTATCGGTGCGATTCGGTCATCGACAACAGATCCCGCAATCGAGAACCCCGCTCAGCCTACGAGCACACGTCTCCCAGCAGAACTGACAGAGGCGTCGCTCAGTCCTCGGACCGAAAATATGGAGATACCCGAGCAGGAGTCGCCGCATGCATGTTTCACACCTGTGCGCAGCGGCACATGGCCCGCACCCGATCAACTCCTGGCTCTCGCGGAGAGTTACGCTGATCACTGCCTTCAAGATCTATCGATTTTGCAATTTTCCTCGGACGTTATCGCCAGTGCATGTTTGATCGAAGCCCTGGGGGAACGCGGCTACGATGAGCGCAGGCGGTATGTTGCGTTGCTTGCACAGCAGCAACTATCTGTGGGTGCAGAGGCGTTGCGCAGCTGCTGTAAGCAGCTGCGCGAGAAACTCCCTTGCTGCAGAGCGGTACCATGCACGCCGTGTCCGGAGACACTCGTATCACATGTTCATCCGACTCAGTGTTCACCGTCTGTGGTAGCAGGGCCCCAGTCGCACCAAATGCCTGCCAGGCGTGGATCTGGGTCAGTATCGAACTTATCGTCGCATTCGCTGGAATGCCCAGAGGCAGCGTTCACACCAATCTGTCGGGTCATGTATGAACCAATGCGTCAACGCTGGGATAACTTGCTCTTCCCTGAGTCGCTTCTGGAAACAGCTGGCTGCGGCCCATTTGCACAGAAAACGTCAAATGACATCTCACCAGTCGACATTAGCCAGGGTCGCTTTTGAGCTTGTGGAATAAATACTTCGTTCGCTGCTTGCGACCAACACGATCTGGTATCTCCGTATGAGGGAGCCTATCGATCACCAAGAGTCGAACGATAGGATCATGGGTTCACGGACGCCGCTCTGAGACGAAGAGCGCCAAGCGCAAGAAGAGCTGGTCTCTGTAAGCAAATGAGCAGTCGCCGATATCCCGATCACGGCCAGCTGCACGCACATTATGACCTGATTGTGGATCCGCTGTTATGTTGTCTTGCGAACATGCGCGCCCTCACCGACAACGACATCATCAGCATCGACGAGTGCATTTGCCTGCATCGAGCACCGCATCTAAGACGAGCCCAAGCCCCTGGGGACCGTTTGCAACGCGCAATCGCCCCAAGTCGATGACGGATACGGACGCGAACGACGGCCCTGTGCATCATTTCGCCAGCAAGACGCTACGACTGGCCCGGAGCCACCGATTCGATGTGTTCCAGTCGCTGCCATCGCTCGGCGTACGTTTGCCGTAGCGCCTCGTCTTCGAGACTCGCTTGGACATCACGAATACATTGCCGCAGAGTCTCTCGCTCGACTCCGGAGACCCGTGACGACCAAATGGTCAGGCACATATCCAGAAGCAGCTGGCGATCCCAGTCGGCCAAGGGCGATGCAGGGCGCCCCCACGGCAGCCCAGTCGATTCGGCGGCGGCAGTGAACGCATCGCGCGGCATGCCCGAATGCCCTGCACGATGTCGATGGAAGCCGCTCGCAGCCGAGCGCAGCACGCTCGCTGATGCCCCCATGAAAGGCGTTGAAGCGGCAACTCGCCGGTTCCGCGTCGCCAGATTCGCCAAATGCGTCAGATACGTCATCCATCGGGCACGTAGGTACTCAGGTTCCAATGCCTCTGCGGAGGCGGCGGCATACCGCAAGGCCCATCTATTCAAGAGCACAAGCGCAACGTGCTGCGCCCATCGCGCCTCCACCCTGAGGCACCTGGACACAAGCTCGGAACGTGTTCGATGCACATTCGTCGTCGCTGGCTGCATGATATCAAGAAGCAATGCAGCGATCAACAGTTTCGCTGGGATCCGCACCCAGTCGGCAGCCAAGCATTCTTCCAGGATCGGTGCCAATGTTGATGCGCGTGGCATCGCCTGCAATGTTTGTGTCAGATCAGCCCGCAAGCGAGGCAGCAACTGACCCTGCGACATCTCGGGCGCTTGATCGCCGACTCGGACACTGCCCCGGTCCAGCCACTGGGCCAGACTCCAGAATCGTGATCTATTCGCGCCTGGCGATGGCTCCTTGTGCTCGAACGCGATGCGATCATCGAGGGGCGGCGCTTCGGTGACACGCCTCGCTCGCCGCCCCAGTAACCTGAGCACTTGCGCGTAGGTGATTTTGTCCCCGCGTTGGTTCAGTTCAGTGAGGATGATGTCCTGTAACATCGGATACGCCTGTAGCGTCTTTGATAGCTCGTGGAGACTTGCGTCCCTTTCCAGATACCAATCCAAAATAATCAGCAGATACTCGATCGACAGGCGTGGATAGAAGCCGACGAACACTTGCAGCGCCTGTGCGGCCGCTGTTGCATCCGAGAGGCCACAAAGCGCTCGGATCCGTCTACCGGGATCAGGCTCCGTCAGTGCTAGCTCGTACGCAAGCCGGTCGAGACCAATTTGGAAAGCTATCGCACTGGCTGCTGCGTACCGCAGGAAGGGAGCCATTCGTTCTGAGAGCGCCTGCTGGATAGGGGTACACTTCTCGCCCGCAAGACTCGCTGGCAGAAAAAGCGCCCGAATCCATTGTTCGGCGCGTTGGAGACATCCATCTCGATGGTAAGCCGCGCCATGGCGCAACAAGGCCACTGCGAAAGCCGTTGTGATATCCGCTCGCGACAAGCACACAGTCAGCTGGAGGCTTTCCTCGATCAGATCGTAGAGCGCCGAGATGCGCTCTTCAATCGAGACTTGGTGTGCTGCTGTTGTACTTGTTGCTGATGTTCTTGTCGTTGCGGTTGCCGGCACGCCTTGGCCACCACTCAGCGCAGTGGCAGCGGCATAGCGCACGATACTTCCGACGACCTGTCTGAGCATTCCAGGTTGTTGCAACTGATGAGCCGAGAGCGGCATCAGTGTCGCCAGCCGATTCCGAAAACGAAGCCACTGCACCACTCGATGCCACCAGTAGCATGCACGTGCTAAGCGCTTGCCGTACGTGCTGGGAGCGCGCTCCAATGTGTTATCACTGCGGCATGCACTCTCGAGGGAGCCTCGAAGCCAGTTGTCCATTTGGTGCCAATTATCCCAACAGGCCGCTGCGAGTGCCCACCGAGCCGCTTCGAGCAAACGAGTCGCACGAGACGTATCGTTCGCCATGGTATGAAAAGCCCATGTAACGCACTGCTCTGCCGCATCCACGAGGAGACGCTGTGCTCGCAGTTCCTCCAGCACCAAGATATGGCTTGGGGCTTTGCTCGTCGGCTGCGATGCCGCATCCTCCAGGCACTCGAGATCCGCCAGCGTCAGCGTTGAGCCATGACAGGGCTCCAGACTAGACGAAGCGCACTCTGAATTGGGTCGAAGCCCGGCAACGGCCTCTGTTTGGCCTTGCGTTGGGATCACGGAGCGCGTCGCGAACGCTTCGTATAGCAAAACGCCCGGTGCGTTGACGCCCCACTCGATGAGAGGACGCTGGCAGGTTGCAACGCTCTGGAGCCGGGCAAGGGAGCGAGCACCGTTCCCCTGGATCCACAACAATGTGCATCCATCTGGCTCTGGAATACTCACGAGTTCACCAGGGCCGTTCCAGTCGCTGGTGAGCCTGGAGCGCACCATGATCGACAGCGAGACGCCACTCGGAAGCGATAGGAAGCTCCAGCACCACCAGTGCGTATTCGTGTCGGGTTGCTGCATCAACGCGTGACGCAAAAAAGTGCAGCAGTGGGCATTCGGATGCCCTCCGAGTGACGGCAACCAAAGTCCATCCGTTCGAATCACGTTCCAGCGACCGGCTGGTTGCTGTATACGGTACACACTGCGCTGTACAGATACTTTGGTAGTGCTTGATTCAACCAGAAGCAAATGACGACCATCAGCGGTGTTCCAGATACAGTAGCGCCCGTCTGGCGAAGCGCTCCCCAGTCGCAATCGATCACTCGTCAAGCGTCGAGTCGCAGCGCTCGTCGTTGCGTCGCGCACCTTCTCCGTGGCGACGACTAGGTTTCCCGTCATTGCGACATCAACGTTCTCATCAAAGCTGATCGAATCAATCCACCACTCGCCGGTGTTGCTGCAAATGCTCAGTCGCTTACCGTCCGCTAACCAGCACAGCTCGAGACTCGATGCCCCAGCGAATGCCGGTGGCAGTGTTCGAAGCGGGTACACGTCCACGGCATCTTCTTCGCTGTTCAAGGGTTCGCTCGCTATCGTGAGCTTCCCACTTCGAATCAGGTCGTCTGAAACGTTCAGCCTAATACGCCCAGCCCAGAGACGGTTTCGAGTGCTTACCCAAGCAACGACATAGGTGCAAGTCCCGCACAGTGGCTGGACGGCGACTGCGCGTATGCCCTCCGGTTGTGTGTCGGCCGCTGGAGCACGCGGCAAGAGTCTATAGACGCCCAAGCTGCAGCCAGAATCCGCGTAGCGGCAGAGCTCACCGTCTTCGTGCACGATCCATAGCTGCGGACCACAGACCAGAGGTGCACACGGCGTGTGAACCCAGACAGCCGCGACGATGCGAGCTGGAAACAGGGTGCTTCGCTGAACCAGCAGCGCGATGCGTTGGCCTCGGAGCGTCTCCAAGAACCCGGAACCAGTTCGTGGGCCACAGGCAACTAGTCTGGCCAACGGAGTCGCGCTGGAGCCGCGGAAGAGCAACGCCTCGTGCGTGGTACTGCAGGTCTCGGGGGGCGTGGTGTCCACTTCGGGATCCTCGACTCGAAGCCAGTACGCCTCGTCGCCTATCCTAAGCAAGCTCATCCAGGGGTGTTATCATGTTCAAGCCGCGCAAACCCTTTGGTGCGCAAGTGAGCTTATGAAATCAGATACAGCTGGTTGCGGTAGTCGTGTGCAGCCGTCCGAACGAAAACGGTACAGCGAGAGGAACGGAGTTCCGGCAAGTATCCGGGATCGACCCGAGACGAGGTTGCAGCCTGCGCAGGTGTATTCAAGGGGATTTGAAGAGTTTTTCAGGATCCTTTCCAGATATGTTCATGGTAAAGCCACCGAAGTCTATGATATTCCCGAAAGCAATCTTCTTTACAGAGAAGCATCTGGTCTGGCATTCGCTCTCTACGACGTCGAATTCATGACGAAGCATCGTCGCAACAGATTCCAGAACGAAAAGAGAAATGAAGGGAAAATGGAACTCGATCATGAACTTCTTTGCTCTTGTTCGGCAAGCGTTGAAAGGTGAAAATGTTTTCCGTGTATTCGAAAGGTTACTTTCTAGGCCGAAGCTCCCGCGAGCCGGACGAGTCTGCGGGGCTCGTGCTTCATGCACCCCCAAATACCGGCTGCAGTGGCGAGACCTGAGCAGCTTGTCCATAACGCAGTTTATTCTGGGACGGGGAGCAGGTATGGTGCGTCTGGGCGTCACCCTGGTCGCGGTGGTCCATTAGCGTATCGCATTGCGCTGCCGCAGACACTGCGTCTGTCTGGGCAGTTTCCTGGCGCCCAAAATAATGATGAATTCCGGATCCCGTGACCGGTGAACCATGCCTCGAGCCAACGCCCCCAGCGGTGTGACAAACCGTTCTGTCTCCATGTAGCCTACGCATCAGCTGTTTAGGCATTATTGCAGGTGCTCACGGTAGGCAGTTGGCGCAAGATAGAATGTACGTAACGATCAGCACATTCAAGGAAAGTACGGGAAATGGAGCTTGAAGGTAGGGTGCAGCCTGATGCGTGATTTCCCGAATGCCAATATCCATCCCGCCATCTAGGATCCATAGTCAATGTCAGCGCTTCGTCAAGCGAGATGGAATGGATTTCGGCAGCTGCGACTCAAGAGCGATGACGAACGTTCCGAAGGCTCCGTTTGCATCCAGTACAGAAATGAATACATATATATATTTTGGTACGGTACAGTCACTTTCATGTCTACGCAGATGGCGCCGCTGCATCCGACCTCGATACAGGGATTCGCTGCTGGTGCTGCTGCTGCTGCAGGTTGAACGCGCCTGGCAGCGCATGGACGATCAAGACATCAACGGTCGCGTACAGCATTGTATGGATGGTACACGGGCTTTCCGAAGGCCAAACTACTGACGATCTAGGCAGGGTATCAGACACTGGCCCTTGCGTGCAGCATCGTACGCCTCCCGGGTCCGTTGGGCGTTTGTGTAGGTCTTCGGGTGCAGAGCCGCTCGCGGGCGCACAAAACTTGTTCGTTGCGAGCAATGCTGAGGCACCTGCTGTTCCAGTGAAGCGCTTCGAGGACGGGCAGTCCACCGCCTGCGAATGGCCAGTGGTGCCGCCGACCAGGCACCACGATGTTCTCTGGCTGATGCGCGGGTCATGGATAACATCGCGCCACCAGGCTAATCATCACCGAGCGGGATTGCACCTTTCGATGATCTCTGCATGACGTCCCACGATCGAGTGTATGATCTGCGCCAGCCTCCCGACACTTGGATCCGCGTCGATCCAATGTCTCTTCGCGGAAGCTGATTCGACGCTACCTTGTTTCCGAAAAACTTACACCAAAGACAGCAATTGCGCAAGCTCGCTACATCAATCATGCACGTGTTGCTATCGGGCGTATTTGCCTGGAGTGCGTGCCACGAAGAAGCGCCCGGAGGCGAGCAGCCATCGTTTGGCACCTGACTGGCAGCATCGCTGCCCGCGAATCGATCAGGTAGACCATGAGGCAGATCCCGAGCATCGTCGATGAATAGCGACAAAACGGACTATTCCACGAGCGATTTGAAATTGCCGCTCAGCCGAACGGAACCGACACGATACGATCCGCTTTGTAGGGGCTTGTGTCGCAGTACGCTTCGACAGTGCCGTTGCATTCTCGTTCACGAATACATGCCAGCGGACGTTGATAGGGACCCCGTGTCTCCATCAAAGGGTTACTGGGACGCATGGGTTCACGAGTGTCGCCGTCTCGAACGCGACATTGCGCAACTCAAGTCGTTCTGGGACGCGCCAGCGCTGGATACGCATACGCGCGACCCAGCAGAGGCCGTTGCGCCCGCCGCTGACCTCTTTCGTCAAGCTGTGCACCTCTGCCGTGGCCTGGAGAGTGCTCGGTGGCTGGCGGAACGTCTGCCTACCGCGTCGGCGCTGAGTGATACGGTAACGTCTCTGGTTCAGCAGAATGAACGCTTCCTCGAACTGATTGCGCGTGCATTGGATATTGAGGCGGCGCCTGTAGCCACCCCGACGTCGGAATGTCGCCAGGCAGTAACGACGCCTTCGCCACAGGAGCGTGCAGCGAGTGACGCGGCCGATGAGCGCCGTTTATCCTTGTGGCAGGAGGTAGCGCCCAAGACACCCACTGTGGAGGACTTGCATCTAGCTTCTAGTACGCTGGCACAACTGCAGCTGGCGCCTGACGAGAGCCCGATCTCGGCGCTTACGTCATCGGATAGCGCCAAGCCGGGTCGAAAACTCAACGGCGATGCTTTGGAGTCCTTGTACCGGGAAAAAGTTTCCCAATTTGTTCAACGACAAGTATCGGTGAACGAACTGGCTACCTGGTGGCAACGCCTCCGCGACCTCTGGACATCGAACGGGGACACCTGGCTCTCTGCCGATGCGCTCTTGCATCAGTGGGAAACGGAGCGCACCAGACTGAAGCTGGTACTGCTTGCGCTCACTCAAATGGAAATGCTCACCAGCCGTTGGGAGAACAACGCATGCTGGTATGCGCTCAACGAGCCGGCGCGCTCACCGTAGCCGCGACTCGCGTTCGACACAACTAGTACACGGAAAACTGGCTCGTGCTGGATGAGTTGAAATGGATCTACAGGAGCATTTGATTTGATGCAGCCAGCGCGCTTCATCGCCTGGAGAGTACTATTTTCTGTTTAGGCATTGTCAGGTAGACGCTGAACCAGCTACGCAGTTACCGGGAGCGATGCCGGATCCGCAGGCGCTCGCGTTACCCCTGCTACAGCCGCCACACCAGCTTTCCACCAGTCGATATTGTGGTTCAGTGCTGTGCACATTTATGGTTTGCAGGACAAGAGCAGTTGCGAGCATCAACACTGGTGATTCTCGATACCGTGGATGAGCCGCAGCGTGCGACACTCAAGCAAGCCGCCGTCGAATTTCAACCAGCAAGTGTTCACTGAGCCCGCGACAGTTCAGACAGCCTTCACAGGCGCACTGTGCCGTACACTCCCGTCCGGCCTGGAAACACTCGCAGTATCGCTTCAGACATCCGGTGCGCTTGCAGCGACAGCCTCGTGACGAACGCTCCGAGGCACTGGGTTCACCGTTTAGTGCCTCACCGGAGGTACTCGAGCGCTGCGACGCACTTTGACGAGCCCGTTCGACCTGTTCCTGGTTGTCTTGATGGTTGCCGCAGCCCTCACACTCGCACTCAGGGCCGCAGAAACTACCTGCGGCGAAACAGTCGCAATATTTCTTGAGACATCGGGAACGACGGCAACGACACCGCTTGGATGCGATTCGTAACGTGTTGGTGCGAGGTGTTTGTAACCGACGGGATGCTCGTTGTAGCTCAGCAGCTGCGGCTGGGTCAAGCACCAGCGCAGCAGCACTAGCAGTAGCTCCAGGATGCACCTCTGAGGGTAGATAGGGGTCCACGGTATGCTCGGCTTGGGTTCCGTCGAGGGACACCATCGCGTGGGTCTGTGGTTCCGGTGCATAGCGTGTTCTGCCGCTTGACCAGCAGTTGATTGTTTGATTGATGCTGAAAGTATCTCGATGGTGATCGAGGCAATGCTGGTCGGCTGAAGCGAGCGACTGCGCTGCTGAAACGGACTCGTATGCGGGACATATGACTCTAGCGTCGGGTACAGAGACCGGCGGCGGCGCAAGAGCGCTCCGTTCGCTGCCGCTCGCCGCAAAAGGCAACGGTCGCATACCGTTATCCTCGGTAGGCGCAAAGTGCCCGTCTTGTACTTCATGGGGCGAGGGAAATAAAGACTGACGGTTTTCTCGCACTGTGTCTGTTGCTATCGAGGTCGACGGCAGGGAGCGTTCATCGACACCGGTTGGGTGTACGGCGAAGAGAACGCGTTTCCGCTCTAGGCCGGATTCGAAACAGCGTACACACGAACGATCCTGTGATAGCGTTTTGGATGTGTTCTGCGACATGACCAGGTCATCCGATGAGGATGATGCTGATGTGTGGGCCGATTCCGTCTTCTGCATCGAGCAGTATGGCCTACTGGGGCAATACCCTCCATCAGGATGCCTCGTACCCGCTTGGTACGCCATAGGGTCTGTTTCGTGCCGCGAACGTTTTCGATTTGATGATCCTTTTGGTTGCTGGTGAAGGCTCGGGTCGCGTGAATGCATCGATTCGTTGCCGTGCGCTGTCTCTATGTAGTTCGGCAACTGGCGCTCCTGAAGTACTTGCAGTACAGGGATACCATAAGGAGGACCCATATCACCAGCGGCATGAGCGGATAGATGCGCGCGGCTGTGCATCTCGTCACGGGTAGACGACGTCTGCAGGGCACCCGCTGGGGTCTCACTGCTGAAGCTAGCCTCCAGGCGAATGTTCTCGTTGCTTTCGTTGAAAGCCTCTGAATGGGTAGCATCCTCATCGTTCAAGTCCGTTGCGTCCAAGTAAACGGGGTGCTCGAATCGACAGTATGCATTAGCGATCGCGGTGGAGGTAGTCGCCTGACTGCATTCTCGCGGAGGTCGCGCAGACTCGCAAGATAGGGGCCTTACATATGGATCCGCTTGTTGCTTCTTTGCAGCGAAATCAGGATCCCAGCAGCCGGAGGTGGCGCTCGGAACGGAAATGCCCGTTGCTATGCGCTGCGCGTGCGTTGCTTTCGAGACGACCTGACTAGATTCCAAAGGCACGTTCAACGACACGCGTGGATCAGGTTGTGATACCCCAGCTGCCGATGTAGTTGGTGACTGAATACCGCCGTAGATCTGCCGATATCGTTTGATACGCAAACGTTGGTCGTTGGTAGCCAGGGCAACCTGAGCGAAATCCGGATCGAGATCCGCCGCGACTCTGGACTGTTCCCGCAGGCGTGCGGTGAGTGGCGTCAGCGCTGCTGCACTATTCGACCAGGCGGCTGGCTGCATGAGGGAACAGCCTGTCATCACTCCGGCCCCGAACGCGCCTACACATGACCCGGGCCCCAGTGCAGGAGATCCTCCATCGACCGCAAACGCTAGGCCAACGCCGGCGTACACTGGGCTCGACATCGGCGGTGAACTCGCGCCTGGACGCATCGGTGTGACGGAAACACCGGCTTCCATGGCCAAATCGGCATCGCTTGGTGAAAATGGGTCAGTATCAATGACGTCCTGCTCAGAGTGGGGCTCAGTATTCAGCCCCAGTGCCTGGCGCCTGTATTCATCAAGCAACGCTGAGCTTGGAGCTAGGGTTTGCAAGGCGTAGCCGTGTGCGGGACTCAGCGCCATCCCAGGCCACGGGCGTGTCGTCCGCATCCGCCCTCCACGTGGAACGGGTGAACCCAATCTCATCGAGTAGTAAGTTCCCATGCTCATGCCGTGGGTGCTAGTCGCCGCCTCACTAAAGCCCTCCGGCAGCATGGTGCCGGGCGCTCGACGCTCCATGGGCGGCTGTCGAACGGCAGGGGTGATCGGCGACAGCGCCCAGTCACCCTGCAAGATGAAGCGCCGACCCGGAAGCGGGGCTTCCTCGGACTGGTCCATCGCGCATGGAAAAAGCGACGGAAGGCACGCAACCGATTCGCTAGGCGCCAGCGCACACGGTTGAAGCTCCAGATGAACGCGGGCGCTGGCAGTTTCCGAGAAGCAGGATCGACTATCGAGCACCGCCTGTACTGCCAGGAGACGAGGCGGTGTCTGTGCCGGCTTCTCGTCCGTTTTCGGGGGATCAGCGCGGCTCAGACAAGCACTCATCCGGTAAAAGCTTCACGATATTCCGACAGCACTTGAATGGCTTTGGCTGCTCCGCCGAAGAGCTGCGTGTTCGTGAAACTCTGAAAGCACTCCCGCACGATCGAATCCTAGATAACGTTGTACACTACACGTAATTGAGCCAAGTTCAGTTGGAAAATGAGCGAGCACGAAAGCCCTGCACACACACACAACACCACCGGCGTTTCCGTAGACCCTCGCGCGGCTGGTTTGGCTTGAGTACCCACCGCCCAAAGCCAAGAATGCGCTTTTGCGCGCCGAAACTGCTGGGACATCGTAGTCGGCGCGCAGATCGCATAGGCAGTGATGGCGCGCGCGCGTCTGCGCGCTGCTGCGCCGATTTCGGCTCCGGAACGCTGCCGTTTCCTGTGACATCAAATTCGAGCGTGACAAGCGCTTTCGGCGCACGCATCGATCCAATGGGCCAGGGGTTGAACGCTACGAGGTGTGCGCTTTGTGCAAGAATGTCGAGTTTGTTTCTGCACCTGGTGCCGATGCTATGGACCCTGGCTTCCTCTGGGCCACTTGGTCGGCGATTACGCTGTCCGCTGCACATGGGGGCACACGCTGATCCGCTCAACAGAGGATCTGTGGAACGCGATGCTGTCCATTATGAAACAGGAGCCGGAAAGAGACCCCAGCCAGGAGCTCAAGTCGCAAAGTATCGATCCGTCTATGCATCCTCCGTGCAGAGCGATTGCGCACGCTCTACTGGAGGCGGTCGCTGCGAGGACTGAATTCCGAGTCCAAGGCCTTTT
>Ga0080006_1260340_pt1 | contig 31859 bp, 31 predicted proteins | sample RS3BMetagenome_FD_69209 | JGI IMG/M metagenome (GOLD analysis project Ga0080006, IMG submission 69209) | Ferric oxide microbial mat and aquatic microbial communities from Rainbow Spring, Yellowstone National Park, USA - RS3B (SPADES... ...
TGGTGATCGGGTTCGAGTCCCGGCGCACCTGGTAGAAGTTCATCACGGGGATGTTCGGCCGGATCTCCGGGATGTCTTCGAGGAGCACGATGTTGCCGTCGAGCGGGTTCATGTGGTCGATAAGCACCCTCTGGAGCTGGGTCTTTCCGCTTCGCTGCGGCGCGAACGTGAGCATGGTCTGGTAGGCGTCGACGAGCGAGTACAGGAAGTCGAGCGTCGGCTGGTCGATCGACCGAAGGCGCAGGAAGTCCGCGGCGTCGAGCTTGTGCTCGTCGTCGAGGCTTCGCCGCATGGTGAGCGTGAAGGGCTTCGTGACGTGCGGCGGGATGTGGATGCTCACCCGCCAGGGTCCGGCCATGAACGTCGCATACGGACTCGTCGTGTCGAGGCGCGTCTTGTAGAACTCGGCGAAGTGCTTGAGCTCCATGACGGGGTCCGTCCCCGGCCGAAAGCGCACCCGCTTATCCTCGATGAGGCCGCCAGTCCGGCGCCGGCTCATCGCGAAGTCGGGGCCGATCATCTGGATCTCGAGCACCTCGGGGTCGGCCAGGAACTCGGCGAGGTCTCCCAGGCTGAAGAGGTGGCCCTCGACCTTTCGCACGAGGCGCTCGATCTCGCGCGGCGCGACGATCTTCTGGGCAACCGCCCGGATGGCGCTACGCACCTGGTCGGTCATCCCGGGGTCCTGGAGGAGGTCGCGGTCGGCGAGAAGCGCCGTGTGCTCTCGCTCGAGGCCCTCGAGCACGCGCGCCACCGCCTCGTCGTCGATGCCGAGGCTCATCGGGACGCCCATCTGCGGGTACGGGTCTGCGCCCACCACAGCGCTGCGCCCACCATGTTGCGCCCACCGCTGGGCAAGGTCCACGCGCGTCGACTGCATCTGATCCTGCGGCTGTGCCATCTACAGCCCTCCCTTTCGTCCAAGCGGACCCCGAAGCCACGTCAGGAATCCGCCGTTCATCGCCGTACCGCTCGTCGGACCCTCGCCCGACGCACGCGCTGCCGGCCGCTCGGCCGGTACGTCCGCCTCCGCGTGCCAGCCCTTTCGCCTGTCGAGCGGCACCATGTCCCCGGCGACAGCGAGGAACAGCTTCGACCACGGGTCACGTGGCCCGGCGGACAGCGTGATCGGGCGGTGCGAGCGCGCGGCCTTGGCGTGTCGAGCCGGCTCGCTCGGAAGCTCCAGCACCTTCGCCCGGTCCTGGCGCAGCGCGGCCATGATGTCGCTCGTCGGCCAGCCGCCGGCGACCCCCACCTTGTTGATGACGTAGAGGATCCGGCTGGGATCGGGCGTCGAGCGTACGATCCAGGGAACGCGCGCGATCGCCTGGCGCACGCGGTCGTCGGTCGGGTCGAGGACGACCACAACGCGGTCGGCCGCATCGAGGGCGCTTTGCACCGACAGGTCGTCGAGGAAGGGTGAGGTGTCGACCACCGTGAGCGGGTACTGGCGCCTCGCCGCGGCGATCAGGTTGGTGTAGGCCCCCGCCTGGACTTCCGCCACGGTGCCCTGGACCTTGTTCGAGATCGGGCGAAGGACGTGAAGCGACGTGTCCATGTAGCGCATGCGCAGGCGCTGGAACGTGTCGTCGTCCCATGGCCCCATGAGGAGGAGTTCAAGTCCCGACTCGCGCGTGTCGAAGCCCAGCCGCAGGGCGGCGTTACCCGGCGGCAGCACGCTCTGGTCCATGAGGAGCGTGTCGATGCCGAGCCGTCCAGCGAGCACGGCGACGTTCACCGTGCACTCGGTCTTACCCACCCCGGTGAGCGGCGACACGAAGGCGATGAGCCGGCTTGGGACCGAGACTAGGCGCGCCGGAGGGGCCGTCTCGCGAGGCGGCTGCGCCCACTGCACGGCCGCCGCCGGGGGCGGCGACTGAGCGTCCGTCTCGCCTCCCCACAGTCCCGTGGGCTGCGGACTCGCGGCCGGCACGGGAGGGGCCATCGGCGTCGTCGCTGGCAGGGACGGAGTCTGCCTGGTCGGCACCCGGGCCGGCCGCACCGCCTCCGCTGACAGTCCCGACGTGACCGGTGCGACCGGCGTGACCGGCGCCATCCCCGTTGTGCCCGGGCCCGCAGCCTGCGCCTGCGCCAGACGCCGGAACCCGACGTCGAAGCGCTCGGGCGCAAACACGAGCCGAGGCTTGCCATCCTGCTCCACGCGGTCGCCACGGATGCCGACGAACCCGTGCTCCTCCAGGAGCACCTCCGCCTCGGGCGGGTCCGCCGGCACGAGCAGCATCATCACGACACCCTTCGTGACCCCGCCGAGGAGCCGGATCCGCGTCGTGAGGTCAAACGGCCCAGTCAGGAAGGACGCGGTGACCACCCCGTCGACATCCGGTGTGATCGCCTGCACGAGCGCGTCGAAGGTCCTTGCCTCGGCGACCACCTCGTACTCGCCCTTGTGCCTGCGGTCGAGCGTGCGCAGGACCGCCGCGTGCGCGCTCTCCGCCATGCCCACGACGAGCCTGAACGGGCGCCCACCGGCAAAGGCCGCCCGCTCCTCCACCTGCACGGCGGGCATGCGCACGACGTCCGCGTACGTGCGCCCCTGGGCGAGAAGTCGGGGGAGCTCGTGCGCGACGGCGTCTCCCACCGTCCAGTCGTAGAAGCCCGCCTTCATGGCCTCGTCGATGAGCGCCTGGTCCTCGTGGTCCATGAGCAGGATCACCCGCACCCTCGGCGCCTGCGCCCGCACGTGGGCGATGAGCCGCGCGGGCGCGACGCTCCCCAGCGTCGTCGAGGCAAGCGCCAGGATGTCGCAGTCGAGCCCCTGACGCACCACGTCGTCCGTCACGGTGCTCGCGTCAACAACCGTCGCCCCCGCCTGGGCGATCACCCCGGCGATCGCCTGCGCAGGCGGGTTCGGGCAGCACAGATGCACCCGCACACCCATCACACCTTCCTCCGTTTCTCTGGGCCCGAATCCCGGTGTCGAAACCGTTCTGCCCCCAATCGAGTAGACCGGGGCGACTAACCCCGGCCCCTCACACCACCGGACATGCGGGCCCGCATCCGGCGGTTCGTCAGGCGTAACGCCTGCGGTACAAGTCGCTTAAGCAGGTCAGGCCCTGGTCTCGCCAGTAGGCGAGGTTCAGGGCCTGATTCACCAAAGGTGAGCCGGCTTGCCAGCGTCCGACAGCGAAAACGCTTGTCGAGGCGTCAGCCCCAGTCCCTTGAGCCGGCGGTAGCGGGTCGTGGGCTGCTTCCACTGTTTCCAGACACATGCCCGAAGGCGGCGCCGCAACCATTCATCCAGCGCCTTGAAGACGCTGGGCGTGTTCGCATATCCGTAGTACCCGAACCATCCCGCCAGGTAGGCGTTCAGGGCCCGAAGCCTTCGGTCCATGCTCTGGCTGCGACTGCGTCCGGTCAGCTCGCGGATGCGCCTCTTGACTCGCTCAAGGGCCTTCTTGGACAGCCGAACGTGCACTTCCCCACGATGCTTGTAGAAGCTGAACCCGAGGAAAGTGCGCCGCCCCGGTCGATCCACCGCGCTCTTGGCCTCGTTCACCTTGAGCCTGAGCCGCCCCTCCAGGTAGCGGCGCCGGGCGCACACCAACGAGAAAGCCGGGCTGCGCGCCCGGCCGCTTCGGATCACCCTCATCTCGAAACCGGCGGTGCTCCATGCCCCGTCTCTGTCAACCGTTCGATAGCTGGTGACGGCAACTGCGGTAGCCGTCTGCCGTCCCCCCACCCGACGCGGACCGCCGTGTACGCTTCGAGCATCGTGTCCATCAGCGCCAGCCGTCCGCCAGGTAGCGGGGTAGCGAGCGCGTCGTGGAACGCACTCAAGGCGGCGCCCCTGCTGACGCTCACAAGACGTCCCACAGGCTCTACAGGCCGAACAATCCCGGGGCCACAACCGCTGGCTCCACCTAAGGCGGCCACTCGAACTCCTTGGCCCGCGACCGCGGTGCCGCGGATGCAAGCGGCTGCACCATCGGCATCCCCCCGTCTGCGGGAGTTCGCGCGTTTCGACGGGCTGCATGCCACCGCCAGCGGGCGTTTGCTGGCCCGCACGCCGCCCGCACATGCGGCGCGGACGTCGTGCTGCTTGGTCGCGGCGCGGGCACGGTCCGAACCGGGGAGAACCCCCGGGTCACATTCCCGAACGTCGTCCGCCCTGCCTGGCCGCCCCTGCCGCCAGTCCTGGGGGCGCACGCCCGACCCAAGCCGTTTGGCGTTCGACGTGGCCGCACGCAACGCTGCCTGCGCCACGCGCCACGGCGCGCACTGGGCGGACCGTGTTCCCCAGGGGCGCCGGCTTCGCCAGAACTCGGCAGGGCCCAGCAGCCGTTCCAAATCTGTCCAACCATGGCAAATTTGGAGAGGCGTCGCGGCGTTTGACGGCGAAGTGAGGATCGCGCAGACCGGGGCACCCCATGCCTCGTCCGTGCACGACATCCCAGACGGACGGAGGATCCCCGTGGCAGGACATGCTCGGCAGGTCGGACGCCCCAGATTCTTCTTTCTGCCGGTCCTGGCGACGGCGGTGCTTCTTTTCGCCCAGTTCACCGGAGGCGCGGCGATGGCCGCTTCGGTCTCGAACCCCACGGCGGCACCGCTCACCGCCACGACGACAAGCGGTCGTACGGTTTCCATCAACCCCATCGCGTCGGATAGCGCCGGAGGCCCTGGCGTGCCGGTCGTCCTATCCGCGTTCAGCCAGGGTGCGCACGGAACGGTCGGCGAGAGCGCGGACGGCACCTTGACCTACACGCCAGATCCCGGATTCGCGGGCACGGACACCTTTACGTACAGCATCCGCAACCCGCAGTCGTGCGCCGACATCCAGGCCGCCGACCCGGGCGCACCGAACGGAAACTACACGATCTACCCCAATTCCGAAGAGTTCACCGTCTACTGCAACGCGATGAACACCTCGTCGCCCCAGGCCTACCTGGCCCTGCCGGCCCAGGGGAGCGGTGAGAACACCTCCTCGAGCGTGGGCGACGGTGGGCCGACAATGACGACCACGTTCTCGATGGTGGCGCTCAACCCGCAAAACCTCACCGTGAACGTGATGGACGCCACGTTCGCGTCCTCCAACATCGGGCAGATCGTCATGGCCGGCGGCCCGTTCTCGTTCATGCCGTACGGCGAGGGCGAGGCCTGTTCCGGCGGGTCGGAGGGGACCGCCAACGTCGACCTGGTCGGGACGCCGTTCGGAATCGTCAACGACTACGGTGCCGCGGTCGGGTCCGGGGCGTTCGGTTCCGTCTCCACCTCGGGCGACCAGATCCTCAGCGCCCAGGGCGGGGGCGGCTGCGGCGGCATCGGCCCCCAGGGACAGGTTCCCGGCGTGTCGACGGGCATGGGCGCCCTGTACGCCATGCAGCTGCAATACCTGGGCAGCGCGGTCGACGCGTCCGGTACCTCGACGGCAACCGTCACCGTGATCGTCACGCCCTTGGTCTCGTCGCCCGTGGCGGCGCCGATCACCGTATCCACACCGGCCGGGGCGCCAGTTACCATCGACGCGTCAGCCGCCTCAACACCGGGGGGCACCGGCATACCCGTCGTGGTCTCCGGCTTCAGCCAGGGGGCCCACGGAACCGTCAGCGCGGGTTCCGGAGGCACGCTGACCTACACGCCCCAAGCCGGGTTCGCCGGTGTCGACACCTTCACGTACACCGTGCGAAACCCCCAGTCGTGCGCCGACATTCATACCGCCCAGCCCGGTGCCGGCAACGGCGACTACACCGTCTACCCCAACTCGTCGTCGTTTACGGTCTACTGCGACGGCATGACGTCCTCGTCTCCGCAGGCCTACCTGCCCCTGGCGCAGACCGGGTCGGGAGACAACGCCTCATCCACCCCCGGCGACGGCGACGGCCCGCCCCTCAACACAGCCTACAGCATGGTGGCGTTCGACCCGCAGACCCTCGTGGTCGACGTGGCAGACCCCACGTTTTCTACCAGCACGGGCGGCAGCAGCCGATTCACCATGGCAGGAAGCCATCTGACGTCGGTGCCTTACGCCGTGGCGGAGTCGTGCAGCGGCTTTACCCTCGGCACGGCAAACGTCGACCTCGTCGGCACACCGTTCGCGATCGTCAACAACTTCGTCCTGGCCGGCGAGGTAGGCGGCGTCACCCTGTCCTCCAACAACCAGGTGGCGAGCGTCACCGGGGTCGGCAACTGCGGCGGCGACGCGCCCCTGGGCGACGTCGGCGGCGGCCCGGGCTACCCGAACATCCTCGACCTGACCTACATCGGGCCGGCCGTCGACGGGTCGGCCTCATCCACCGCAACGGTGACGGTCGACGTCACCCAGCCGCCCGCGGTCACCACCCAGCCGGCAAGCACCACCGTGACGGCCGGTGCGACGGCCGCCTTCACCGCGGGAGCAAGCGGCTCGCCGGCCCCGACCGTGCAGTGGCAGGAGAGTGCCGACGGCGGCGCGACGTTCGCGCCGATCCCGGGCGCCACGTCGGACTCGTTCTCGGTCACGGCCAGCGGGCCGATGACCGGCAGCGAGTACGAGGCCGTTTTCACCAACTCGGCTGGCACGGTGACGACCAAGCCAGCCATCCTGACCGTGACGCACGCCCCCACCACGGTCACCCTGGCCTCCAGCGCCAACCCGGGCGTCGTCGATCAGACCGTGACCTTCACGGCCACCGTGTCTTCCTCGGTCACGGACCTGGGGCCGGCGGCCGGCACGGTCACGTTTGACGACGGCACTGGGGACATCTGCTCGGCGGTACCGCTGTCCGGCGGCACGGCGACCTGCCAGGTCGCCTTCGCGTCCACCGGCTCGCACAGCATCACCGCCACCTACAGCGGCGACGCCAACTTCGCCGCCAGCGACAACGCGGCCGACCCGCTCGACCAGACCGTGAACCAGGCCGCCACCTCGTCCACCCTCGCCTCTTCGACGTCCGGGCGGTCGGTGTACGGCCAGGCGGTCACCTTCACCGACACCGTCTCGGTGCAGTCGCCCGGAACGGGCGCCACCGCCTTCCCGACCGGGACGGTCACGTTCACGGCTGTCGATGCCGCAGGCGACCCGGTCCAGGCCCTCGGCACGGCCGCCCTCACCACCATCGACGGGGTCACCACCGCGGCCCTGACCACACCCGCCCTGCCCACAGGCGACGACACAGTCACGGCATCGTACGCAGGCGACACCGACTTTGCCCCGAGCCGCCAGACGATCGACCAGACCGTCTCGGCCGCCGCCACCACGACCACGCTCGCGTCGAGCGCCAACCCGTCCGCGTTCGGCCAGGTCGTCGTCCTCACCGCCACGGTCGCGGTGGAGGCTCCCGGATCGACGGCCACCGGCGACCCGAGCGGCAGCGTCGTCTTCGCCGACGGCGACCAGACCCTGGGCACCGCCTCGCTCTCCACCGTGGGCGGCGTCACGACGGCACGCTTCACCGCCTTCGAGGGCGCCGTGGGCGACCATGCCATCACGGCCACCTACGCGGGCGACAGCCACTTCTCCGGCAGCACGGACGGCGTCGTCCAGGTCGTACAGCAGGCCGCCACGCAGGTCGCGGTGGCATCGAGCGCGCCCATCTCGGTGTCGGGCCAGAGCGTCGCGTTCACGGCCACGGTGTCCGTCACCTCGCCGGGGTCGGCGGACGCGGCAGCGCCCACCGGCACCGTGACCTTCTCCGATGGCGGACATCCGATCGGAACCGCCGCTCTCTCGACGACCGGTGCTGTCACCACCGCCACCTTCACGCTCGCGACACTCGCCCCCGGGGACCACGCAATCACGGCCAGTTACGGCGGTGACAGCAACTTCACCGGCAGCGCCAGTACGGCCGACCCGCTTGCCCAGACGGTGAACCGGGCGCCAACGACTGCGACCGTGCTCTCGACCCCTGACCCGTCCAGCTACGGCCAGAGCGTCACCTTCACCGCCACCGTGTCGGTCAGCGCGCCGGGCTCGACCGCCCTGGCGACGCCCACCGGCACCGTCACGTTCTCGGACGGAACGACCGTGCTGGGTACCGGCACGCTGTCGACCGACCGGACGACCGGCGTCACGACGGCCACCTTCACGACCTACGCCCTTGTCGCCGGAACGCACGCGATCACAGCCGCCTACGCGGGCGACACCAACTACCTGAAGAGCGACAGCACGCAAGACCCCCTCACCCAGACCGTGAACCAGGCGACCACCACCACCACCCTCACCTCGACGGCGGCAAGCGCCACCTACCCGGCCTCGATCACGATCACGGCCACGATCGGCGTCGTCGCGCCGGGCACCACCCAGGCCGGCTCGCCCACGGGCAGCGTCACCTTCTCCGTCACCGACGCGGCCAACGGCTCGACCCGCACCCTGGGCACCGAGCCCGTCTCGACAGCGTCCGGCGTCACCACCGCGACCCTCACCACGACCGACCTGCCCCCCGGCAGCGACTCGGTCACCGCGAGCTACGCCGGCGACGCCAACTTCCTCGCCAGCAACGCCTCCGGTGCATCCGCCCTGGCCGAGGCGATCGCCTTCCCGTGCGCCCTGTGCGTGATGAACCCGTCCGCCCGCGGCGCACTCGTCGCCACCGGTCGCGCGGGCTTCACCATCACCGGCGGGAGCGTCGTCGTCGACTCGAACGCACAGGACGCGGCCCTGTGGACGGGCAGCGCCTCGACCTCTGCCACCGCCATCGACATCGTCGGGAGCTACCGCGCCGACGGCCGCGTCTCGCTCGACCCGACGCCCCAGACCGGCGTGGCGCCGATGGCCGACCCGCTGTCGGGCCTCACCGCACCGGTCCTCACCGGACCCGCCCAGCCCGACCCCAACGCCGACGGCCGTCCGTCCGAGCCCGGCCCGCGCCAGGACCGAACGCCGCGCGGCCAGTCCGACCCGCACGGCAAGCCGCACGACGGACCGCAGCCCCCCGACCACACCGCCACGCCCGTCACCCTCAGCCCCGGCATCTATGACGGCCTCACCGTCAGCGGCAACGCCCAGGTCACGCTCTCGCCCGGCGTGTACGTGATCGCCGGCCCGGTGAACGTGAGCGGCAACGCCACCCTGACCGGCACCGGCGTCACCGTGTACGTCACCTGCCGCGCCTACTCGGCCACGAACACGTCCGCCTGCGCCGGTTCGGGCGAGCCGGGACCGCGCCAGGACGACCTCGGCCCCGGCGGCTCCAACCGGTTCACGGTCTCGGGCAACGCCACCGTCACCCTGAGCGCGCCGACCTCCGGCGCGTACCAGGGCCTGGCGTTGTTCTTCGACCGGTCGGGAGCGGGCGTCCTCAGCGTCAGCGGCCGTGCCCACCTGAGCGTAAGCGGCACCGTGTACGCGCCCAGCGCCTACCTCGTCCTCACCGGAAGCGCCCAGCCCCAGTTCGACTCGTGGCTGTTCTTCGACCACGCCTTCGCCTCGGGCCAGAGCCGGCTCACCGACGCCTTCGACCCCACCCAGACCTACATTCCGTAGAGGCCGGGACCGGGCCCAAGGGAACGGGGGCGCCATCGGGCGCCCCCGTTCCCTTGGTTCCTCGCTTCGCCGCCGACCGCATCCGCGCCGCCTTCGTGCCGCGCGCTCCGGGGCGCAACTCGCCCGAGGGTCGCACGCACGTCCGTCTCCCGGAGACGCTGGTCGGTCGCTCGGCGCCGACGGACACCACAGATCCTGCTCTTGCCGGGCATGTCGCGCCGTGGCAGGCGCTCTCGTGCCCAGCGCCGCTACTCGGCCAGGCTCGGCTCCTCCGCCGCCGCCCGCCGCTCGCGCCGCGCCACACCGGTGGCGTAGGCAGCCTCCTCGACCGCCCGCGCCACCGCCTCGACAACCCGGCGGTTGAACACGCTCGGGATGATGTACTCCTCGTTCAGCTCGTCGTCGCCGACAACCGACGCGATGGCGCGCGCGGCCGCCACCTTCATCTCCTCGTTGATCGTTCGCGCCCGGCAGGCGAGCGCGCCCTTGAACATGCCCGGGAAGGCGAGCACGTTGTTGATCTGGTTCGGGTAGTCGCTGCGTCCGGTGGCGATCACCCGGGCGTGGCCGACGGCCTGCTCGGGGTCGATCTCCGGCGTCGGGTTGGCCATGGCGAAGACGATCGGGTCCGTTGCCATGGCGTCCACGTCCGCCACCGTCAGCACGCCCGGTCCGGACAGCCCGATGAACACGTCGGCGCCCGCGATCACGTCGTGGACCGAGCCGCGCGCCTTGCGCGGGTTGGTGTTGTCGGCATACCACCGCCACATCGGGTTGTCGTACGCCTCGCCCGCGACGATCGCGCCAGCCTTGTCCACGCCGACGACATCGCGAACGCCGGCACTTAGGAGAATGCGCGTACAGGCCACCCCCGCCGCGCCGATGCCGACCACGACCACGCGCAGGTCCTCGAGGCGCTTGTGCACCAGGCGGGCGGCGTTCACGAGCCCCGCCAGCAGGACGACGGCGGTGCCGTGCTGGTCGTCGTGGAACACCGGGATGTCGAGGCGGCGGCGCAGCTCCTCCTCGATCGCGAAGCAGCGCGGCGACGAGATGTCCTCCAGGTTGATGCCGCCGAACGCCGGCGCGATGGCGACCACGGTGCGGACGATCTCGTCCGGGTCCTTGGTGTCGAGGCAGATCGGGAACGCGTCGACGCCGGCGAACTCCTTGAACAGGGCCGCCTTGCCCTCCATCACGGGCAGGGCCGCCGCCGGACCGACGTCGCCCAGGCCTAGCACGGCCGTCCCGTCCGTCACGACCGCTACGGTGTTGCGCTTGATCGTGAGGGTAAACGCCTTCGACGGGTCGTCGTGGATGGCCATGGAGACGCGGGCCACGCCGGGCGTGTAGATCCGCGACAGATCCTCGCGGTTTTTGATCGGCGCCCGCGACACGACCTCGATCTTGCCCCCCAGGTGGGCGAGGAACACCCGGTCCGAGACGTTGCGCACGCGCACGCCGGGGACGGCGCGCACGGCCTCGGCCACCCGATCGACACCGTCCAGGTCGAACACGTCGACCGTAACGTCGCGCGTCACCACGCCGTCCCGCACGCCGATCAGGTCGACGGCGCCGATGTCGCCGCCGGCCCCGTCCACGGCCGCGGCGAGGCGGGCGAAGAGCCCCGGCACCGGGTCAAGCTCCAGCCGGAACACAAGACTCTGGCCGCTGCGGCCCGTCATCGCCACCCGCCGGTCCCTCCCGTCCCTACCGTCCCAGCGCCAGCTCGCGGACGCGCTCGCGCCCGCCGCCCAGGATCGGCGGCCCGTGGCCGGCCAGGACCGTGTCGAAGGCAAGGTCGGTGAGCCGACCGAGGGTCCGGCGCAGGGTGGCCGGATCGCCGATGAGCCGCTCGGGCAGGAGCGCCACGGACGGAGCGTCGTCGGCCGCGCCGTGCGCCGCGGCCTGGATGGTGAACAGGTCGCCGACGTACAGGATCCCGCCGCCCTCGGCCCGGTGCAGGGCCACCTCGCCGGCGTACACGCCCGGTGCCTCGAGGACGCGCCAGCCGCCGTCCAGGACCTCGCCCGCCGCGACCTGGCGGTTGACGCCGCCGACGTCCCGGGCCAGCCGCGCGCTGGCGGCGATCGGTGCGGCCAGGCGGTCCTGGTAGCGGCGCGCGTCGCGTACATGGCTGCGCGTGCTGATGAGCACCACCACCGGTCCCGGCATGCGCTCCAGCTGGGCGACCGCATCCGCGTCCCAGGCGGGGTCGAGGACGAGGGTGCCCCCGTCCTCGGCGAGGGCGTACGAGGCCATCGACACGCCCTCTTCGTCCTCCACCTCCCACCGCCATATGCCGCGGACGACCTCTTGCATCGCGTCCACCCCCGAGCGCCTTACGGTCGGACGTGCTCCTCGATCAGACCGAGACTGTCGGTCATGCCCAGCTTGTCGTACATGAGCGCGAACCGTGCCTCGAGGATCTCGCCAAGTCGGCCCCGCTCCGCCTCCGGCAGGTCCCAGAGCCACCGCTTCAAGGGACCGGCCGCGCGCTTGCGGTTCTTGTACAGGAACTGCTCGTCGGTGTCCGACGCCGCGCGCTCGCCCTGGAGGTTGTGCGCCACCCAGTTGTCGACGTAGGCGCGGCCCTGTGCATCCAGGCTGTCGAGGAGGAGGTTCTGGAACCCCGTGGCCAGGTGGATCTCCACCGTCCCCGCGGCCGGAAAGCGGTCGAACAGTTCCTCGGGCAGGGTCGACGCGCCGTGCTGGACCGTGCCGCCCATGCCGTACTCCTCGCGGGCCACGCGACCCAGCCGCTCGTGGACGCCGAAGTCGACCGCCACCTGGGCAATCGTGCCGTCGGGCAGCGGCACGCCGCCGTGGGACGTGCCGGTCTGGACCGACACCTTGGACAGGCCGAGCCGCTGGCCCATCTCGGACAGGGCCGCATCCACCCCGTCCATGAACGCCGTCAGCTCGCGCTCGGTGGAGTTCGCCTTGCCCACTTCACCGATCTCGCCGCCCACCGACACCGGCGTGCCCTGGCCCTGGAGCCGCCGCACCGCGCCACACAGGGTGGCGGTGATCGCGGCGTTCTCGGCCTGCGCCTCTTCCTCGGTCGGCCGGCTCAGGTCGACGATCGTCGAGGCGTCGATATCGATGTTGCGAAACCCTGCGGCAAGGGCCTCCGCCACGAGCGCGCGCAGGGCCTCCACCTCGGCGATGCGGTCCTTCTTGGCGTTCACCTGGAAGTGGTCGCCCTGCAGGAAGACCGGTCCCCGGTGGCCCTCGGCCAGCGCCGCCGCGAGCACACAGGCACCGTATTCGGCCGGGCGCTGCTCGGTGTAGCCCATCTCGCTGCGCGCGATCTCGAAGATGAACGGGCCGACCCGGGCCCGGTGTGCGGCCCGGAACGCCGCCCGGGCCGAGTCGAAGACGAGAAAACGCAGGTTGAACGCGGGCACCGTGCGCCCTGCCCAGGCGCCGGCCGCCCGCGCCCGGTACAGGCCGTCGTGCGAGGCGCTGTAGATCCCGACCTCGGCGCACGCGGCGCGGATGGCCGCGAAGGCCGCGTCGCGCGCCGCCTGGTCGGGGCCGAACACGGCGCGCCGGACGAGCGTATGCGCCCCCTCGCGGCGTAGCGCCGCCTCGTCCTCGACCCGCACCGCACCGTCGACGATGCGCAGCCCCGCCGCGCCTTCGACCGCCGCGCCCAGGTCCGCCGAACGCACTGCCACGCCGACCGCCCCCTATCCGCCCGGTTCTTGCTGGGTACCGTCTGGGTATCGTTCGGCACCGACACCCGGACCTCCCTGCCGGACGGGCGGTGCTAGTCGCTCGGCTCGTCGCCGGGAGCGTGCATCTGCAGCTGGGCGCCGAAGTGGGCGTCGGAGCCATCCACCACGGCCGGGGCGCGGGCGGCGTCGGCAACCTTCGCCGCGCTCGCCCCCCGGACCGCCGACACCGCCGCCCGCCGTGGCGCGGAGGCGGGGGCTCCGACCGGGGCCGCGCCCGTCCGTGCCCGCCCCGCCGGCACGCCCACCGCCTGTGCGGCGGACGGCCCGTTCGCCCCACCCTGGCGCGTGCGGCGCCAGGCCCGCGGGTCGCGCGGCGGCCTCGGCCGCCTGCCCGGTCGCACCGTCGCCATGCCCGCGCCGCCCGTCCCCGTGCCGTCCACGCCCGTTCCCTCGTCCACGCCGCCACCTCCGGCGCTAGGATGCCCGGCGGCGCCCGTGCCCCCTATCCGTCCTCGTCGGTGGCGATGCCCATCGCGTCGAGACCGCCGGCCAGGACGACCGCCCCCGGCCGCCCGAGCTCGGCCAGGAGCACCACGGCGACGGCGCTACGCTCGCCGTCCGGGCATACGCAGACCACCTGGGCGTCGGCCGGGATCTCGCCGTGGCGCGCGTCGATCTCGTCGAGCGGCATCGGGTGGGCGCCCGGCACGCTTCCCTGGGCGAATTCGCCGGGCGTACGCACGTCGACCACGTAGACGCGGCGCCCCGGATCGGCCAGGGCCGCCTCCAGGGCGCTCGCGCTCCACTCCGGGATGTTCACCTGCGGCTACCCGGCGCGCGCGCCCAGCGCCTGGGCGACAAGGCCCGCCACTTCCCAGGGCATGTGCGCGACCCGGGCACCGGCCGCCGTGAGCGCCTCGGTCTTCGACTCCAGCGTGCCGCGGCCGCGCTCGATGATCGCGCCCGCGTGTCCCATCCGCCGTCCGGGCGGGGCGGCGCGCCCGGCCAGGTAGGCGACGACGGGCTTCTTCATCTCGCGCACGAACTCGGCCGCGGTCTCCTCGGCGGTGCCGCCGATCTCCCCGACCATGACCACGGCCTCGGTCTGGGGGTCCTTTTCGAACAGACGCAGGATGTCGACGAACGTGACCCCGGCGACCGGGTCGCCGCCCATCCCGACGACCGTGCTCTGGCCGAGGCCGCCGGTCGTGAGCGCCGACGTGATCTCGTACGACAGCGTGCCCGAGCGTGCAACGATCCCGACCGGCCCGGGCGTGTAGATGTGATTGGGGGGGATGCCCATCTTGCACGAGCCCGCCGAGACGAGGCCGAAGGTGTTCGGTCCGATCACGGTCGTGCCCCGGCTCTTGGCAAACTCGAGGATCTGCATCGTGTCCTGCACCGGCAGGTGCTCGGGCACCATGGCGAGGATCTCGATGCCGGCGTCGATCGCCTCGAGGGCCGCGTCGGTCGCGTACTCGGCCGGCACGAACACGACCGAGGCGTTCGCCCCGTACCGTGCCACGGCGTCGTGGACCGTGGCGACGATCGGCACGCCCTGCTCGGTCTCGCCCACCCGCCGGGGCGACGTGCCGGCCACGATCCGGGTCCCGAACGCCAACATCTGTCCGGTGTGGAACGCGCCCTGGTTGCCGGTGACGCCCTGCACCACAACCCGCGTCTCGGGTCCGACCAGGATCGCCATCAGCCCTTCCCTCCCGCGATCGCGACGGCCTTTTCGGCCGCCGGTCCCATCTCCCGGTATGCCTCGATGCCGCCTTCGCGCAGGAGACGGACGCCCTCGGCCTCGTTCGTCCCGGCCAGGCGCACGACCAGGGGCACCGGGATGCCGACCGTGTCGCGGACCTGGAGCAGCGCCCGGGCCACGTCGTCGCAGCGGGTGATGCCGCCGAAGATGTTCACGAAGATCGCCTTGGGCTTCATCGACACCAGCACCTCGAGCGCCTGGGCGGTCGGCCCGACCGAGGCGCCGCCGCCTGCGTCGAGGAAGTTGGCGGGCCTGCCGCCGAAGTACTGGATCGCGTCCAGCGTGGCCATGGCCATGCCGGCGCCGTTGGCCATGATCGCGATGTCGCCGTCCAGCTCGACATAGGCGAGGCCGATCTTCTTCACCCGCTGCTCGAGGGCGGTGCCCTCCTCGACGGTGGGCAGGTCCGGGTGGCGGTAGTCCGCCGCCTCGTCCACGTTCAGACGGGCATCGGCGGCGACAAGGCTGCCGTCGGGCCGGATGACGAGCGGGTTGATCTCGACGAGCTCCGCGTCATACGCCCTGTACACCCCGTACAGCCGGACGACGATGTCGGCGAAGCTCGACGCCTGCTTGCCCGTGAGCCCGAGGGCGAGGGCGATCTCGCGCCCGACGTACGGTCGCGCGCCGACCCAGACGTCGACGTGGCGGCGGACGAGGTCCGCCTCGGCGACGTCCTCGATCTCGACCCCGCCCTTGGCCGACGCCATGATGAGCGGGCGCTTGGCGGCGCGGTCGTTGGTGATCGACACGTACAGCTCCTGGGCGACCTCGAGCTTGCCCTCGACGTACACCCGCTCGACCTTGTGCCCCTTCAGGTCCATGCCGAGAATGGCCCGGGCGGCGTCGGCCACCGCGTCCGGCGTCTGGCCGAACTTGATCCCGCCCGCCTTGCCCCGGCCGCCGACCAGGACCTGGGCCTTGACCGCCGCCGGTCCGATCCGGCGCGCGATCTCCGCGGCACCCTCGGGGCTGTCGGTCACGTCGCCCGGCGCGATCGGGATGCCGGCCCGGCCGAGGACCCCCTTGGCCAGGTATTCATACAGCTTCAATGTCCGTTGCCTCCGCCCAGGCCGAGGGCGGCCAGGGGTCCTCGCACCGACGCCACCGACTTGGCGAACGCCGCGCGCTCCTCGGTGGTGAACGGCACCTCGAGGACCTTCTCCACCCCGCCGCGACCGATGATGCACGGCACGCCGACGTAGATGTCGCGCTCCCCGTACATCCCGTCGAGGTGGGCAACGACCGGCATGACGCGCTTCTTGTCCCGGATCACGGCTTCCGTCATGGCGGCGATCGCCGCACCGGGGGCGTAGAACGCGCTGCCCGTCTTGAGCAGGCCGCCGATCTCGCCGCCCCCGCCGCGGGTGCGGGTGACGATCGCTTCGATCTGCTCCTGGGTGAGGAAGCGCTCGAGCGGCATGCCGCCGATCGACGAGTAGCGGACGAGCGGCACCATGTCGTCGCCGTGGCCGCCCACGACGAAGCAGAACACGTCCTCGACCGACACCCCGGCCGCCTCGGCAACGAACGTGCGAAAGCGGGTCGAGTCGAGGACGCCGGCCTGCCCGAACACGCGCGCGTGGGGCAGCCCCGTGACGTGCTGGACCGCGTAGGTCAGCACGTCGACGGGGTTGGTCAGGACGACGTACACGGCGTCCGGCGCCACCGCGTAGGCCTGCTTGGCCACGGTGGCGACGATCTCGTAGTTCACCCGGAGGAGGTCGTCGCGGCTCTGGCCCGGCTTGCGGCCGACACCCGCCGTGATCACGACCACGTCGGCCCCCCTGGCCAGGTTGTAATCCCCGCCGCCCTCGACGCGCACGTCGAGCCCCTCGATCGGCATCGCCTCGTACAGGTCGAGCGCCTTGCCCTGGGCCATCGAGTCGGCCACGTCGAGCAGGACCACGTCCGCGATCTCCTTGGCTGCGAGCCAGTGTGCCGTCGCGGCGCCGGTCGCGCCCGCGCCGAGCACGGCAACCTTCGGTCTTCCTGCCAGCATCCGTCTCGCCTCCCGCACTGTGTCGCCTAGCGTCGGGCCCAGGCCCGCTCCATCCGCTCGATCACCGCCCGCCCGAAGCCCGAGCACGTCACCTCGGTCGCGCCCGTCATGAGCCGGGCCAGATCGTACGTAACGACCTTGTCGCCGACCGTCGCCGCCATGCCCTGACGGACCAGATCGGCCGCTTCGTTCCAGCCCAGGTGCTCGAGGAGCATGACGCCGGACAGGATCACGCTGCCCGGGTTCACCTTGTCCTGGCCCGCGTACTTGGGCGCGGTGCCGTGCGTAGCCTCGAACAGGGCGCACGTGTCGGACAGGTTGCCGCCCGGCGCCATGCCGAGGCCCCCCACCTGCGCCGCGAGCGCGTCCGAGATGTAGTCCCCGTTCAGGTTGGGCGCCGCGATCACGTCGTACTCCTGGGGACGCAGCAGGATTTGCTGGAACATGCTGTCGGCGATCCGGTCCTTGATCACGACCATCCCGGCCGACGGCTCGCCCGTCAGGTCGGCCTCGGCCACCACCCGGCCGGCGAACTCGTCGCGCGCCAGCTCGTATCCCCAGTCCCGGAAGGCGCCCTCGGTGTACTTCTGGATGTTGCCCTTGTGCATGAGCGTGACGCTCTTGCGGCCCCGGTCGAGGGCGTACTGGATCGCCTTGCGCACCAGGCGCCGGGTGCCGTCGCGCGAGATCGGCTTGACGCCGATACCCACGGGCGCCGCCGGCACCTTCGCCTTCATCTCCGTGCGCAGGAAGGCGGCAACCTTCTCCGCCTCTGGCGTCCCCGCCGCCCACTCGATGCCGGTGTACACGTCCTCGGTGTTCTCGCGGAAGATCACCATGTCCACGCGCTCGGGGTGGACCACCGGGGCCGGCGTGCCGGGCACCCAGGCCACGGGGCGCACGCACGCGTACAGGTCGAGTTCGACCCGCAAGGACACGTTCAGGCTGCGAAAGCCCCCGCCCACCGGCGTGGTGAGCGGGCCCTTGATCGCCACCCCGTGCTGGGCGATGGCGTCGAGCGTCGCCTGGGGCAGGATCTCGCCCGTGCGCTCGAGCGCCTTCTCGCCCGCCAGCACCTCCACCCAATCGATGCGGCGGCTCCCTCCGTAGGCGAGGGACACCGCCGCGTCGAGCACGGGCTGCGACGCCCGCCAGATGTCCGGTCCCGTGCCGTCACCCTCGATGAACGGTACCCTCACGCTGCCCGCCGTCGTCGGCGCGTCCGCCATCGCCGTCCCCTCCTCGGCATTCCTCCGGGCGGCTCGGGACGGCAAGGCGCGCGTCTCGCCCTCCCTGGGCCGATCGCCCAGGCCAGTGTAGCGGTCGCCTTCGGAGAGGGTCAACGCGACGCGCCGGGTCCCTCCGGGGCGGCCCCCGCGCTCTCGAGGTCGCGCATCTCCTGGCGCAGGCGCTCCACCTCGGCCTCCAGCCGACGCGTGCCGACCGCGGTCCGGGCCACATACCCGATCAGGACGGCGAACGCCGCCACGTAGCCGAAAAACAGGTAGGTCAGGGCAACATGCTCGGGCATCGGGAACCCTCCTTCGGACGTGAGCCTGGTCTAGTCGAAGCGGGCGCGAAGGGCGACACGCATCTCGTCCAGCGCATCCCGCGCCGTCTCCTGGCGGATGCGGATGCGCAGGAGGTAGATGAAGAACGCCGAGACCGACGCGAGCATGGCGAACATGGCCAGCAGCATGTGCGACGTCATCGGGAACCCGCCGCCCTTGCCGAGAACGGGGTGGATCGAGTTCCACCAGCGGGTCGAGAGGAACACGACCGGCACGTCGACGAACGCCACGATCCCGACCACGGCCGAGACCACGGCGCGGGTTTCGGGCCGGGTGATGCCGCCGCGCAACACCAGGTAGGCGGCGTACAGGAACCACATCACGAGCGCCGTGGTGAGGCGCGGGTCCCAGGTCCACCAGGTGTTCCACGCCACGCGCGCCCAGATCGAACCGGTGAGGAGGACGCCGGTCGTGAACACCTCGCCGATCTCGGCGCTTACCGCCGCCCACCGGTCGATGCGCATGTCGCGCCGGAACAGGTACAGGATCGAGCCGGCCCAGTTGACCAGGAACGCCAGCCCGGCAAGCCACGCGACCGAGACATGGATGTAGAAGATCCGTACCGTGTCGCCCAGGACCTGGGCCGCGGGCGAGTCGAGAAACGCCATGAAGCCGGCGAACCAGAACAGGACAAGAATTCCCGCCGCCCACGGCAGGCCCCGGCGCGTGCCGGTGGCCGGCACGCCGGCCGGACCGGGGCCGGGCACGCGAGCCGCGCTCACGTCCGCCATCGCTATCCCACCTCCACAGCCGCCTCGAACAGGAGCAGGGCCAGGGCCAGGAACAGCACGTCGTAGCCGATGAGCAGCTCCCACCAGGGGTTGTGGGCCACGCCCCCGAGGGCGATCCGGGTCGTGCTGACGCTCGCCAGGAGGACGGGCACCGCGGTCGGGAACAGGGCCAGGGGAAACACCGCCTCGCCGGCCCGGGCCTGGCTCGTGACGGCAGCCAGGAGGAGGCCGGCGGCGAGAAAGCCGATGTCCCCGAGGAGCAGGCTGAGGGCGAGGGCACCGGGGTGGACGGCCGCCGGCGCGCCGAAGAACAGGAGGTAGACCGGCACACCGATCACCTGGACCGCCGCCATGAGCAGCCAGCCTGCGACCATCTTGCCCACGAACAGGGCGAGCCGGTCCGCCGGGCTGGCCAGAAAGCCCTCCAGGGCGGCATTCTCCCGCTCCACCGTGAACGCGCCCTGCAACCCGAGCTGACCGGCGAAAAAGAACGTGATCCACAAGGCGCCGGGGGCGAACGTCGCGACCTGGCCCGCGGTCGGCCCGAAGGCGAAGGCGAGCATCGCCAGGGCGAGGGCGGCAAAGGCGAGCACGGCCGCCGCACCCGTACGCCCCCGCACCGCCAGGCGCACCTCTTTGGCGATGACCGCGCCCGTGTCGCTGACAAGCACGCCTACGCCCTCAGGGACGGCGGCGCGGCGAGCTCGGCGGCCGGGAAGGCGGCGGCGAACGTCGCCACGGCGGCCGGGCCGGCCGGGCCGGCATGGACGACCCGGCCGCGGGCGAGGAGCATCGCCCGGTCGGACTGGCCGACGGCGTAGTCGAGGTCATGGCCGCTCCACACGACGGCCGCGCCGTCCGCCCGGGCCTGGGCCATGAGGTCGGTCAGGAGGCGCCGCCCGTGCAGGTCGAGGCCGCTGTCGGGCTCGTCCAACAGGAGAAGGCGCGGCCGGCCGATGAGGCACCGGGCGAGGGCGAGGCGCTGGCCCATGCCGCGCGAGAACGTGCGAACGGGCGTGTCCGCCACGCGATGCAGGCCGACCCGGGCGAGAATGGCGTCGACGGCCCGGCGCCGGTCGGGCACCCGACCCAGGGTGGCGTAGTAGACCAGGTTCTCCCGCGCGGTGAGGTGGCCGTACAGATACGTCTCGTGGCCGAGGTAGCCGATCCGGCGCCGCACCTCCGGGCCCGGTGCCAGGCCGTCGAACCACTCGAGGCGGCCGGCGGCCGGCGGCGTGAGCATGCCGAGAAGGCGTAGCACGGTGGTCTTGCCGGCCCCGTTCGGACCGATAAGGCAGATCGAGTCGCCCGGCGCCGCCTCGAGCGAGACCGCCCGCACCAGCATCCGGCCCGCCGCGACCGCGGACAGGTTGCGCGCCCGGACGGCAAACGCCGCCGGCCGTGCCTCCTCGCCCGCCGAGCGGGCCGCGTGGGCCATGCTCAGGAGGACTGCACGACCTGGGTGTCGGGCACCGGCCGGTAGTGGTCGGGACACTGGACCAGGACCTCCTGGGCGTCGACCACGCCGGGACGCACCTCGGTCCCCTGGACGATCGCCCTGGCACCCTTGGTGAAGTCCTCGGGCGTCGCGCCATGGTAGTACACGTCGAGCGTCTTGGTGCCCGAGCCCATGCGGAACCACAGGTCGCCCGTGCTGCGGTCGAAGTGCACCGTGCCGACGAGGAGGTTGCCCTGGACGCGCATGCCGTGGCCGACGTACGTCGCCGGCTGGGCCAGGACCTGGGGCACCGTCACGTAGTAGTCGGTGGCGCTGCGCGCGCCCTGGACCACCACCGCCACCATCACGGCGACGATGGCGCCCAGGCCGACGATCGAGCGCCAGCGCACGGGCGGCGTCTTGCCTTGGCGCGCACCCTCCCTGCGGTCCATCGTTCACCCCCTTCCGGCGCGCCCGGCTCAGTTGTCCGGCGCGCCCTCCTTGATCCAGTTGGCGATGGTCTGGATCGCGCCCGGCGGCAGGTACGGGCCGCCCAGCGGCATCTGCGGCGGCACCGCGCCGGTCAGCTTGAGGTACAGGAGGCTCTGGCTGGGCTTGCCCGGGACCCAGATCTTCAGCGCGGCGGCACTCTTGTACGACGTGAGGTCGAGGCCCCCGGAGGCGCTCGAGCCGCTGTGGCAGATGTAGCACTTGGCGCTCAGGATCGGCTGGATGTTGGCCGCGAACGTCGGTTTGGCAACGACAACGTTCGGCACGCCGCCGGTCGCAAGGCCGTTGCCCAGGTAGGTGAGGACGAGCACGGCGAGCGCGCCGACGAGGCCGCCCGACACGATCAGGGCGCGCTTGGACGGCTCGGGCGACGTGCCCCGGTCGACCCATGGCAGGGTGAGCAGGACGACACCGCCGATGAGCGGCAGGCCGATGACCACGAGCGGCGACAGGATCGGCGCCTGGAGCGGGAAGGCGCGGCCGATCATGTCGAGGACGTAGTAGATCGAGTAGAAGTACCAGGCCGGGATCGGCTGGTAGTGGGCCTGGTTGAGCGGCTGGGCCGGCGCCAGGAGCGGCGCCTTGAACAGGAGGGTCAAGGTGATGAGCCCGACCGCCACGACGAGCATCATCACGCTCATCTGGGCGACCGCATTGGGCCAGAAGTTCACGAGGCGCCGGCGCAGCACCGGGTCGTGCTTGGCCGCCTCCTCCGCCTCGACGGCGGTTGACTGGCCGTGCTTGAACACGAGCGCCACGTGCGCCGAAAGCAGCCCGGCGAGCGACAGCGGCAGGATCAGCATGTGGATGGCGTAAAACCGCGTCAGCGTCACGCCGGACAGCCACTGGCCGCCACGCGCCAGCTCCAGGAGCCAGTTGCCGACGAACGGCACATACGCCGGCATGTCCGTGCCGACCATCGTCGCCCAGTAGGCCTGCTGGTCCCAGGGCAGCAGGTAGCCGGTGAAGGCAAACAGGATCGTGATGCCGGCAAGGCCCACGCCGAGCATCCAGGTGAGCTCGCGGGGCTTGCGATAGGCGCCCACGTAGAACACCCGGAGCATGTGGCACAGGACCAGGACGACCATCGCGTTGGCGCCCCAGTAGTGCAGGCCGCGCAGGACCCAGCCCATGGGCACCTGGGTCATGATCACCTGGATGCTGTGGTAGGCGGCGGTCGCGTTGCCCACGGGCGTGGTCGACGCGTTGTAGAACGTGGCGAGAAGGATGCCGGTGATCGCCTGGTTGAGGAAGACGAACGCCGTCGCCTCGCCCAGGTAGTCGAGCGGATTGACGAAGCCCGGCACCTTGTGGTTGAACATCGCGTTCCAGATGACCGAGAGCGAGGCGCGCTCCTCGAGGAAGCCAAGGACGCGGTCGCGCGGCGTCGGGGCGGGCGCCCGGCTCCTCACGAGATGATCCCTCCGATGAGCACGCGGCCATTCTTGAGGACGACCTGGTGCCGGAACATCGGGCGCGGGGCCGGGCCGGCCACGTGCACGCCCTCAATCGTGAACTGGCTGCCGTGGCAGGGGCAGATGTAGCGGCCGACCCCGTTCACGCCGGGGTACCAGGTGACCGGGCAGTTGAGGTGGGTGCAGTGGAAGTCGAGCGCGATGAGCTGGTTCTGGCTCGGCGTGCCCTGGCTCAGGTTGACCACGTACACGCCGTCCTGGACATTGTCCTGGATGATCGTTGTCAGCGTCGGGGACATCGACGGGAACTTCGCCACCGGCCCCACGTCCTGCAGCGGCGTCGAGGCGGCCGATACGTTCGGGAACAGCAGGCGCAGGCCCAGGGCCAGGTAGCCGACGCCGATCGCACCACCGACCGTGAGCGCGGTGTTCGTGAGAAAGCGGCTACGGGTCAGCCCCTCCTCGGGGTCGGTCTCGCCGATGCCGCCCTGCGGCGGTGCATCGGCAGAGCCCTCGGCCCTGCCGGCGACGGCGTGGGCCGAGGGGGCATGTCCGTGGCCGCCCTCCGGGGCGGCCGCGTGCGATGCCTCGTACTCCTGGCTTCCTCCGGGGCCCGCCTCGTCAAGCTCCCGTCGGCAGTGCGGGCAGATCTGGCCTTCGCCCTGAAAGGCTGCACCACATCGGGTGCAAGTTTTCACAAGCGGTCGCTCCTTCCGCTATGCGGGATCGGAAGGGTCGCTGGGAACGGCGTCCAGCCGCGCCGTACACGTTCTTCCACACTGTAAACATCACCCCTACCCCTGTCAAACCGCGCTCTGACGCGCCCTGGCGCGCGCCACGCGGTCAGCCGGGCGCGGTCGGACGCAGGGGCGCGGCCGGCGGCAGCCACACGGTGAACACCGCCCCACCGGTCTCGCGGTTGCCCGCCTCGGCGCGGCCGCCGAGCACCTCGGCCCAGCGCGCGACGATGCTCAGGCCCAGTCCCGCCCCGCCCGCGCGCCGCGCGCGGCCCTCGCTGCCGCGAAAGAACCGGTCGAACAGGCGCGGGATGTCCCCGGCCGGTATGCCCGGCCCGTCGTCCAGGACGCGCAGGCGGACCTGCCCCTGGGCCTGGTCGACCCGCACCTCGATCGTGCCGTCGGCCGGCGCGTGGTGGGATGCGTTCTCGACCAGGTTGGTGACGATCGTCTCGAGCGCCTCGACGGTGGCCGTCGCGATCAGGTCGGGAGCGGCGGCAAGGACGAGGGTGCGGTCGCCCACGACCGCCTCCAGGCGCGGCCGCAGCTCCCCCAGGACGGCGCCTACGTCGACCGGCTGGGGCGGTCGTTCGCCACCCTCGTCGATCCGGGCCAGGAGGAGCAGGCCCCGCACGATCCGGGCCATGCGCTCCCCCTCCACGCGCAGGTCGCGTAGCGCCTCCTCCAGCTCCGGTCCCTCGCGCGAGTGGCCGCGCAGGAGCAGGTCGAGCCGGCCGTTGAGGACGGTGAGCGGCGTGCGCAGGGTGTGCGAGGCATCGGCGACGAAGGAGCGGACGCGGCGCTGCTCGGCCCGCTCGCGCTCGATCGCCTCGTCCACGCGCTTCGCCATGCGGTTGAACGCCTGGGCCAGGCGCGACACCTCGTCGTCCCCGGTCGCCTCGGGCAGTTCGACGTCCCGGTCGTCCGAGGCGATCTTGGCGCTGGCGACGGCCATCTGCTGGAGGGGCAGGAGGAACCGGCCGAGCAGCCCATAGATCGCCAGGCTGGCCGCCAGGAGGGCGAGCAGGCCGGCCAGGACGTCGAACTCGAGCTGCTGGCGCAGCGTGGCGTCGATCGGGCGAAGGGGCGTGGCCAGCTCGAACACGGCCACGGCCTCCTGGCCGTTCTGGCTCGTCAGCGCCTCGAGCACCACCAGTTGGCGGTGGCCGATGCTACCGGCCACCGTGTACAGGGGGGGCGTGGGCCCGAACGCGGTCATGTAGCTCTTCGCCGGCAGCACCGGCGGCGCGAGCCCAGGCTGGGCCTTGCTTGGCAGGCTGTACGCAACCTGGCCGGCGGGCGTCGCCACAAGCGCCCCCACGCTGGGCGACACGAGGAAGTCGAGAAGCTTGGTCGGCTGCGTGTAGAGGAGCTCGAGGCCCGGTCCGTGCTGGAACTCGCCGGACAGCAAGGTCTCGTAATCGGTCTCCAGCTCGAGCGCCGTGGAGGACAGGAGCCGGTCGCGCAGGGCGACGGTGCGCACGGTCGAGACGAAGCCGAGCGCGACCGCCAGGACGGCGGCCGTGACGAGCGCCAGGCGGCCTGCGAGCGACAGGGACAGGCGGGGACCGCGGCGCGGCGCCGGCCTCTCGGACGGTGCCGGTGCCGCCGGCTCAGCCATCGCCGAGGCGGTAGCCCACGCCGCGCACGGTCTGGATCAGCCGGCGGTCGCGGTCCTGGAGCTTGTCGCGCAGGTAGCTCACGTACACCTCGACGACGCCCGCGTCGCCGACGTAGTCGTAGCCCCACACCGAGTTGAGGAGGGCGTCCTTGGAGAACACGCGGTGCGGGTGCTCGAGGAAGTGGGCGAGCAGGTTGAACTCGGTGCGCGACAGCTGGAGCAGGCGCCCGCCGCGCTCGGCACGGTACGAACGCCGGTCGACGGTCACGTCCTCGAACGTCAGAACGTCCGACTCGTCGCGGTTGCGCCGCCGCAAGTGGGCGCGCAGGCGGGCGGTCAGCTCCTCGAGGGCGAACGGCTTCACGACGTAGTCGTCCGCGCCCTGGTCCAGGCCAACCACCCGGTCGCTCACGCCGTCGCGCGCCGTCACCATGACGATCACCACGTCGGCGCTCTGGCTGCGCATCTCCCGGCAGACGGAGAAGCCGTCGATGCCGGGCAGGCGCACGTCCAGAACGACCGCGTCGGGCCGCTCGGTACGAAACTTCTGCAGGCCGGTCTCGCCGCTGTCCGCCTGCGCCACCTGGTAGCCGGCGTAGGTCAGGCCGCTTGCGACCAGTTCGCGGATGCCGCCGTCGTCCTCGACGACCAGGACCAGTCCGTGCGAGCTGCCACCGTCGGTGCGCGGCCGCATCGCCATCACTACACCTCCGCCGCTTCGATCCGGGCGGCCAGGTCGTCGAACGCCCGCGCGGCCGGCGAGGACGGATCGGCCACGACCGCCGGCGTGCCCCGGTCGGCCATGCCCGCCAGGCTAGGCATGAGCGGCAGGCTGGCCAGGACCGGCACGCCCAGGCCGTCGGCCAGACGGCGCGCGGCGTCGCCCTCGAACAGACGGGTGCGCTGGCCGCAGTGCTCGCACACCAGGTAGGCCATGTTCTCGACCACGCCGAGCACGCGCTGGCCGGTGCGGGCGGCCATCGCGCTCACCCGGGCGGCGACCGACGCGGCGAGCTCCTGGGGCGTCGTAACGAGGAGGATCGCACCCTTGGGCAGCTGGCCCTGGAGGCTGATCGCCACGTCGCCGGTTCCGGGCGGCGAGTCGACGACCAGCCAATCCGGCTCGCCCCACTGCACCTCGCCCAGGAACTGGGCCAGGAGCTTGGACAGCATCGGGCCACGCCAGATCACCGGTTGGCGCTCCTCGACCAGCGACCCCATCGACATCACCTTCATCCCGGCCGCCTCGGGCGGGATGATGATGCCGTCCGTGATCACCCGTGGCGCCTCCTTGAGGCCGACGATGCGGGGGATGGAAAACCCGTAGATGTCCGCGTCGAGCAGGCCGACCGCGCGCCCGCGCGCCGCCAGAGCGGCGGCGAGGTTGGCCGCGACGGTCGACTTGCCGACGCCGCCCTTGCCGCTGGCCACGATGAGCACCTTGGTGCGCAGGCTGCCGTCGGTGAACGGGGACGGCGCGGCGGGAGGTCCGCCGGCCGCCGGCGCCGCCCCACCGCGCACCTTGGCCGACACCTCGCGCAGCTCCTCGGGCGTCATCACGCCCAGCCGAACCTCGACCGCGTCGGCCCCCGCCACCCCGTCCAGGTCGGCCAGGGCATCCTTGATCTCGCGCTCGATCCGGTGCGTGAGCGGGCAGCCCTTGACCGTCAGGGCGACGTCGACGCGCACGCTCGCGCCGACGATGTCGATCGAGCGTACCATTCCCAGTTCAACGATGCTTCGGTGCAACTCTGGGTCCTCGACCGCGCGCAGCCGATCGAGGACCGCGTCCTGGGAGATCGCCGTCACAACTACCCCCTCGTTGCCTGCGGGCCGGCGCCTGCCGGCCGGCTGGCGCCGGCGGGACCGGCGGCGCCGCCGGTGAGTACCATCCGCATCGCCTCGTCGACCTTCATGTCGGTGGGCGTGATCTGGTCCCGCCCGTAAAACAGGAGCACACCGCCCGTGGGCGGACTGAACGGGACAAAGCAGCCGATGCGGTTCTCGGGACCGACGCCGTTCTCGTTCACGACGAACGCGATGGCGGACGATCCCTCCTGCGGGTACGGCACGAGCACGACCTGGCGGAATGCGCTCGGCTGCCCAGCCCGCCCCAGGAACGTGGTCGCGACCTGCTTGGAGGTCTCATAGATGCCCTTCACAAGCGGTGCTCGGCCGAAGATACCATCCACGACTTCGACCAGGCGCTCGCCGACGACGTCGTTCACAAGCGCCCCGAACAGGGTGATCAGGATCGCCTCGAGGAGGATGCCAAGCCCCGGGATCGGTGGGAACAGCGGCGCCGTGATGCCGTTGAGGAACTGGTATACGCGCACGACGATGTAGATCGTCACGCCCGCGGGCAGGATCGCCACCAGACCGGTGACAAAGTTGCGCCGGATCGAGCGCCACGCGGACTCGCCGTCGAACACGTGCCGCATGGTCCCTCCATCGGGGCGAAGCACCGCCCCGCCGGTCGCCGAACATTGGCGGGAGCATGTGGGAATCGAACCCACCGCGGACCGCACGGGCCCGCCACAGGATTTGAAGTCCCGGGACCCCACCAGAAGCCCGATGCCCCCGTGTCCGTCCAGTATAGGGGCTCAGCGAAGGGCGGAGCAACCGACCGCCTCAGGTCGCCGCAGAGCCATTCTGCCGGTCGAGGCTTAGACGGTCCTTGGTGGCGACCAAGAATCTGCCAGGGCCTCGCCGCGGGCTAGGGTCACAGGATTTTGCATCTGCCCTCTCTGGCAGTCGGGTTCCTGGGGGCCGCGCCGTGCATAAACGCCTGCTCCGGGTCAGCCCCAAGACTGTGCCCCTCTACCCGGATGCTCTGGAGGACTTCTTGGCGGTCAAGGCAGCGGCCGGTCGTGCCGCTGTCACCTTGGCCGACTACCGGCGACACGTGGCTGCCTTCTTCTCTGAGGAAGGCTCGCCCGAGACGGAGGCTGACCTGCGGCGCTCGGTCCTCGCGCACATGCAACGAAGGACCGGCATGGCACCGGCCAGCTTCAATCTGCGGCTGTCGTACCTGCGCGGGTTCTTTCGGTGGTGCGTGCGCGAAGGACTACTCGTCCAGGACCCCACGCGCGAGGTTCACAAGCGGGCAGACGAGGGACGGCCACGGCGCGCTGCCGAGGACACCCTGCGCCGACTGCTCGATCTTCCCGACAAGCGCACTTGGTCGGGTCTGCGCGACTACACCCTACTCGTGTTCCTTCTCGACACCGGCGCGCGGCCCAGCGAGGCCCTGGGGCTCATCCCGGCCGATCTCGACCTTGGCGCGCTGCAGGTCACGATCCCCGCCGGCATCGCCAAGACCAGGCGTAGCCGCGTCCTCCCTGTCCTACCCGTCACGGCTGCCGCGCTACGCAAGCTCCTTGCCCACCGCCCCGACGCGCTATCGCCGTCGATGCCCATCTTCTGCACGGCGTACGGTCTGCCGCTTGGCCGCCATGGCTTCGCCCGCCGGATGGCCGCCTACGGGCGCACACTCGGCGCGCCGGTCCGACCCTACGATCTGCGCCACGCCTTCGCGCTGCTGTTCCTGCGCGGTGGCGGCGACGCCTTCGCCCTGCAGAGGATGCTCGGCCACTCCTCGCTGGCCATGACGCGCAGGTACGTCGATCTGGCCGACACCGATCTAAAGCGCTCCCACGATGCGGCCAGTCCGCTCAACCGGCTCGTAGGGCCAGGGGGATCCAAGCTGCGTGGGCCGCGCCGCCCGTGACCCTACCCCGCGCAGTCCATCGCCCGACGCTCCTCAGCGGGCGCTGCGGGCTTCGCGACGGCCTTACAGGGAGCGTGACTGACCTTGCTCGACGCGGGGAAGTGGCCCAGGACGCGCTTGCACCCGTCGCAGACGAACGGCACCAGCGGACTCGCTGCCATCGGTCTCCCCTTCCTCGGAGAACGTCACGTCTTACGACGGCGCCTTGGCTTCTCGGGCTTGGGCTCCCACCGCGACAGTCGATCCAGGTCACGGACCATGATCCCGCGTGCCCATGCCAGAACAGCGGCGCGGCGCTCGTCGCCCAGGTGCCAGCCGGCCGCTTCCATCTCGGCCTCCGACGGAAAGAGGTCCACAGGGATACGCGGCACGACCTTCCCTTCCGCGTGCCAAACGTGGGCCAGCGGACCGTCGATGAGTCGCTGCATGGCGACCGCCGCTTCCCGCGTCGCCCCGTAGTACGCCCGCGTCGGCGGGAGAGGCAGCGAGTCGCAACGGAAGTTCTCACACAAGCCGGCGGGCCATGTCGCCTCGTTCTTCACCAGACACCAGTCGCCGGGGTCGGCGTCCGCCGCCTCCACGCTGTAGAACACCAGCTCCGGTCCCGGGTCGCTGTGGGACATGGCCCACTCAAACGAGTACGCGCAGAAGTCGCAGCAAGCCGGGCACGTGTCCGGGTTGCACATGCCGGACGGGTAGCCGGGGCGGTCTGGCATCGTCCACACCCCACCTGAATCGTTCGGCGGCCAGCGAACCCCCGCCAGCAGCAACCGCCGAGTCTCGTTCGTCCCTCCTCAAGGTAGCGGATTGGGGATGACAAGGCGCTGCCCAGGAAAGATCAGGTTCGGGTTTGCCACGTGGTTCGCCGCGACGAGCTTGTCCACCGCCTCCTCTACGGTGGCGTTCGAGGCACCCGTCGGCAGGTACTTGCCGGCGATCGCCCACAGCGTGTCGCCCGACTGCACGATGTAGTACCTGGGTGGCGTCTGGGCAACAGAGGTGGCCATCGCGGCGGCGGCCGTGATCTTGCGCATCGCGAGCGCCGCGCGCTTGCCAGGATCGGCAAACGCCGCCATGGCCGGATCGGGGGTCTTGTGCGCGGGCGTGGCGAGGTCGGACGCCTCCGCCGCGATGACCGACAAGGGGAGCGTGAACATGTACCACAGCGGGCGCTGGTTACTCCGGCTGATCTGCAGGGGTTGCGTGGGGATGACGTTCCAAACCTCCCTGTCGGTCTCGGAGACGATCTTCATTGCCACGCTCGGTCCGTTCGACCCCGGGACGCTTGCCCCGCGCTGAAGGGCGAAGAACTTGTCCACCACGTCCTGGTCGAGATGCTTCATCGCCTGGAAGCCGCTGCACGGGGCACCGTTGAACGAGCCCCGCCCGACATGGGTATCCAGGCCGGTCGTGCCAGACAGCGTCAGTGTCGGGATGCCGGTGCCGTACGAATCGAAGTAGGCTCCCCCGGTCGTCTGGATGACCGAGACCCGGATGTCATTCGAGAGTTGTTCTTCCTCGAGCCCCAGGGGCAAAACGAGACGGGACACCGGCGGCTGCCCCTTCTGGCCGACCTGGATCGTCACGAGACCGTGCATGGCCATCCCCTTCCCCGATTCCTGCTTGCCGGTGCGCGGCTACGCGCTTTGCACCTCTGCGCTGCCCTCGCTGATCTCACCCGTGTACTGGGTGCCGCCAACCGTGACGGTGATCGGGTCGCCCTTGCGCGCAACCGGAGCCGGCGACCCAGTGCCAAGCGTGACCTGCTGTCCGCTGGCCGCCTCCACGTTGACCGCGCCCGTCGACGTGATCTGGAGCCTGGCCCCCGTCGAGTGCAGGACCGTGTAGTTGAGCGCGCCCGTCGTCGGCGGCTTCCAACTCGGGTTCTCCGCTGCCATGTCGTAGGGCTCGGTGTCCGGTCCGACGATGATCGCGGTGCCGTCGGGGTAATGGCGCTCGTCGTGTGCGCCGGACGTGGTCACCCAGTACACGCCGCTCTCGTGTAGCCCCACACGTAGCCCCTCGGAGGCGTGCAACACCTCGGAGGTCTGCGGCGGGAGAAAGCCCAGGATCGCCGGGGAGCGCGAGCGTCCGAGGACGTGACCGACCACGCACCACACGTCCGCCTGTCCGCTGGGCAGCGGCACGTCGTAGGGACCGCTCGGGTCGGCCAGCGGCAGCGCGGCGTCGACGCGCGGGTAGTACGACTCCCCCACCTGCGTCCCCATGACCCACGACAGAACCGGCACGTTGCGATAGAAGCCGCCACCCGCCGCCACGTTCGTGAGCGCTACGTCTGCGGTGCCCTGCGCGGGGTGAAAGGCCACCACCTTGCCGAGCAGGAGTTGCGTCAGGTGCCGGTAGGGCCCTTGGTTGTTCGACTCCTTCGAGACAAGCGCGGGATCGCGCACAGACACACCCCCTGGGCGTCGGCCCACGAGATTCGAGATTGGGAAGGGAGACGAGACCATGACGAAGGTTCTGGCGCTCGCAGCGGCCCTGACGATCCTGGTGTCTGCCCCGGTAGCCGCCGCGCTCACGATTCCGCTCACCATCGGCGGCCACATAAGGGCGACGTCGCGCTACGCCTACGCGGCCTTCGGCGCGGCGCCGTTCGCCCGCGTCACAATCGACGGCGTCCACGGCGCCGAATACTTCGGATGCATCTCTGGCGCCGGCCTGATCGGGCTCACCACCCAGGCGGCCTTCAAGGTCATTCCCAGGCGAGACCGGGGGCTGCGGTGGATCGAACTCGCTCGGTTTCCTGGTAGCCCGAGTCTCGCCAACACCACCCTCGCCGTCGTCAACGCCACCGGCCCTGCGCGTCTGCCGCGGGAGGTCACGGCGCCCTACTACGAGTGGCTGTTCGGCCTGTGTACGACGGTGTGGCTGCCAAGCGCGAACCCAAACGCGTGGAGCGTCGAGATCGACACCTCGTGGAATGGCGGCCTTCCGGGCGTCGTCGCCAAGACCCGCTAGGGTACGGCGGGCGGCTCGATGAACGGCGACGTGCCGCGCACGACAGCCACCGACGCGGTGAAGCTCTCGAACATGACGAACTCCTGACTGACCTGGGCCAGGTAGTACTCGGCGCCCCACTCCGGGATCTGGTGTAAGCGCCAACGGTATGTGGGACGGATAGACAGGGTTCCGATCATGCTAAATGACACAGACCGACAGACAACAGCCGGGCGCCGAACCTCCTAAGAGGTCGGCGCCCGGCGGCTTCCTT
>Ga0080006_1143921_pt1 | contig 31847 bp, 25 predicted proteins | sample RS3BMetagenome_FD_69209 | JGI IMG/M metagenome (GOLD analysis project Ga0080006, IMG submission 69209) | Ferric oxide microbial mat and aquatic microbial communities from Rainbow Spring, Yellowstone National Park, USA - RS3B (SPADES... ...
GCATCTGCGCCTCGGACAACATCGGCAGCTTCGACATCTGGACCCTCCAGATGCCGTCGAATCACGTCAGGCTCGCGCCGTAAAGGGTCCTGAGCCTAGGATCGGCTCGCAAGGGGCCAAGATAACGAAGAAGAAAACGGAAATAATGTTCGCTCGCGCTAGTAACCCGAGCTAGTTGCTCCACGCGTGCTAAACTTACGGTTCTATCGCGCCCGAGTTCCTTATAGATTTGGTCGGCAACGACACCTTCCCGCCCGGCCAGCGCCTCTCTCACTTGCCGTCTCGTCATCAGAGGAAGCACTTTATATCTTTGGGCGATCGTTTCGACGGTAAGTTCCTTGCTTTCCATTTGAAAGAGACGCGAAATGATCTCGAAGCGGGGATGCGACGTGAATGACGATAGCGCCTCCTGAAGGATGCTGAGGACAGCCCGAGAGAGCTTGACTGGCGCCATGCGGAAACGCGTAGGAGCCCTAGAATCGGTCAAGACTATTGCTGCCTGCTTTGCGAGGCGAAGATTCCGGTCGTAGCGCACAATCAGGGCACTTGGAGAGAAATGATTGATGTTTGCGCCCACCACTGTGCTAGGCACGTTTCCAGGCGCAGCAGCATCCCAAGTCTCCGCATCGATATCTTTGATGCGAAATCTTAGCTTGGCGTCGTCGGCGAGAGTACTCGAGTCATATTGAATCCGTCGCCCTCGACGAGTGACCCGCTCGATCTCTACACGTACATCGTGTTCTTGGCCGGAACCGTCCGTTACGACCGCTGACATTCGCGCTGATTTCAAGCCTGGCTGCAGTTCAAGCGTAGCGCGCTCGTCAACGGGGCCAGCTGTATCGAAAACGAAGTCGAGACGACTGCGTGCAACTTGAAATTCGTTCAAATACATCGAAACAGCCGCATTGGAGCTGGCGGCGTGATCAACGTCCCACCCAATGCCAATTTCCTGCGGTGTATCTGGTGCTTGATTGTTGAGAATATCAGAAAAAGTGCCGAGTTGGACGAGTGGACCATTCAAAGCAATGACGCGATCGACAGGAGAGTGCTCAAGCGTCTGCTTGATAAGAAGCATGGACTGAAGCACACTACTCTTCCCGGAACTGTTCGCACCACGGAACAAGGTCAGTGGCGATAGAACAAAAGAGTTGTTTGCGCTGTAGGACTTGAAGTTCCTGAGCGTCCAGCGAGCAAGCATCCGTTTCTCCTATCAGAACGGCACTAACAGACACGGCCACTGTCGCCAAGATGGCTGGCTCCATGACGGTGCGGTCGCCTCGGTCGGGCTCCCCCACTTTCACGAAACCCACTCGATACCCGGTCTCCGAGTCGAATGCATCTGCTGCTAAGCGATCCCTCACAACTATTCTACAACGCCACCTCGAATAGCCAAACCAGAGGCTCTCCCGACCTCCGCCCGGAAACGCAACCCTCACTCCGCCCTCGTATCGAACGCTGCCCGCGCCGCCTCCACCTCCCCCAAATGCTCCTCCGCCCAGATCCACACCCCGCAGAACGCCGCCCCCAGGCTCGCCCCGAGCTCGGTCAGCCTGTACTCCACCCGCGGCGGCACCACCGGATGCACCGTGCGTGTCACCATGCCGTCCCGCTCCATCTGCCGCAGCGTCTGGGTGAGCATCTTCTGGCTGATGCCGCCCATGTGCCGGGCGAGCTGGCCGAAGCGCAGCACGCCATGCTCGGCCAGCACCTCTAGCGCGATCATCGTCCACTTGTCCGCCACCCGCCCGATCAGCTCGCGGACCAGGGCCTCCACGCGGGGGTCGCTCTCCGCTGGCGGCGGCGTCTCCGCGATCCGCCGGGCGCGCGCCACCGCCTGGTCGCTGAACGGAAGCCGGGACATGCGACACTCTCCTTGCGGTAAGTATGGATATTTTGGGTGCCTTCTTCCCTGGCGACACTAGCCGCCTAGCTTCAGCTCATCCAACAGCGGCAAGGCACGCCCCCATGAAACCCACCGGCAACACCATCCTGATCACCGGCGGCGGCTCCGGCATCGGTGCCGCACTCGCGCAGAGCTTCCACGACCTCGGCAACAGCGTGATCGTCGCCGGACGCCGGCTCGACGCGCTGCAGGCGGCGATCGCAGGACGTGCGAACATGCACGCCATCGAGCTCGACGTGGACAGTGCCGCCGGCATCGCCGACTTCGCCCGGCGCCTGCTGGCCGAGCACCCTTCGATCAACGTGCTGGTCAACAATGCCGGCATCATGCGCTTCGAGGCGCTGGACCGCGCGCGCGACCTCGGCGATGCCGAGCGCACGGTCACCACCAACCTGCTCGGCCCGATCCGGCTCATCGACGCCCTGGTCGAGCATCTCTCGGCCCAGCCGGAGGCCGCGATCGTCAACACCACCTCGGGACTGGCCTTCGTCCCGCTGGTCGCCACCCCCACCTACAACGCCACCAAGGCGGCGCTGCACTCCTACACGATCGCGCTGCGCGAGGCGCTGCGCGGCCGGGTCGAGGTGATCGAGCTCGTGCCCCCGGCCGTGCAGACCGGGCTCACCCCCGGCCAGGAATCCCGCCCGGGCTACCTGCCGCTCGACGACTTCATCCGCGAGGTCATGGCGCTGTTCACCACCCGGCCGACGCCGCCCGAGATCCTGGTCGAGCGCGTGCGCCCGCTGCGCTACGCCGAGGCCGAAGGCCGTTTCGACCAGACGCTCGCCCAGCTCAACGCGTTCGCCAGGCAGGCGCGCGAAGGCTGAACCGCCGTCCGGCTCCCTGGCCGCAATCGGCAAGCAACGGCCGGGCGGCACCCATCCTGCATGGGCCGCCCCCTGACCGAACGCGCAGGGGGCGCCGATGCTGACCACCCAGCAGGACCTGTTTCGCCATTTCTGGCACGCCGTCATGCCGCTCGAGGCACTCGCTGGCGGCCCGGTGCCGTTCCGCCTGCTCGGCGTCGATATCGTGCTGTTCCTGGGCGAGGACGGCGAGCCCCGCGCGCTGCGCGACCGCTGCCGCCACCGCACGGCGAGGCTCTCCCGCGGCTGGTGCGAGAAGGGGCGGATCGTCTGCGGCTATCATGGCTGGACCTATGACGGCACCGGCCGCCTGGTCTCGGTGCCGCAGTTCGACGACACCCAGCCGGTGCCCGACCTCGCCGTCGAGCGCTTCTGGTGCACGGCGCGCTACGGCTATGCCTGGGTCAGTCTCAGCGAGCCGATCGAGGACATCTTCGACGTCCCCGAGGACCGCGATCCGGGCTTCCGTCGCATCCACCAGTTCTACGACACGTGGAACACCGCACCTTTGCGCATGATGGAGAACTCGTTCGACAACGCCCATTTCGCCTTCGTCCACCGCGCCACCTTCGGCGACGTCTCGAGCCCCAGGCCCAAGCGCTACGAGGTCACCGAGACGGAATACGGCTTCTTCGCCACCTCGACCGTCGACATCCTCAATCCGCCCGAGGCGCACGCGATCACCGGCGAGACCGGGCCGCGCACCGAACGGCGCATGCAGAACCATTGGTTCCTGCCGTTCTCGCGGCGCATGGACATGGAATATCCGAGCGGCATCCGCCACATCATCATCAACTGCGCCACCCCGATCGAGGACGGCCGCATCCAGCTGGTGCAGATCCTCTACCGCAACGACCGCGAGGAGGATTGCCCGGCCGCCAGGCTCATCGAGTGGGACCGCAGGATCACCGAGGAGGACCGCGCGGTCCTCGAAAGCACCGATTGCGACGCCACGATCGACATCGCGACCCGGCGCGAAGCGCACATGCCCTCCGACCGGCCCGGCATCATCATGCGCAAGCGCCTGCTCGACCTGCTGCACCAGAACGGCGAGGCCGAGATCCGCCGGCCCGACCCGCCGCCCGCCCGCCCGCTCGCCCGCGGCGCCATGCGTCTCGGCCCCGGGGCTGCCGGCACCATCGCGGTGACCATCGCCACGGTGGCGCGCGAAGCCGAGCGCGTCGTGGCGCTCACCCTCGTCTCGCCGTCGGGCGAGGCGCTGCCGCCATTCACCGCAGGGGCCCATGTCGACATGCATGTCGCGACCGGCATCGTCCGGCAGTATTCGCTCTGCTCCGACCCGGCCGACCGGCAGCGCTACCGCGTCGCCGTGCTGCTCGAGGCGCAGTCGCGCGGCGGCTCGGCCACCATCCACGAGGCCTTCCATGTCGGCCGCCGCGTGCGCATCACCCCGCCGCGCAACCGCTTCGCACTCGACGAGACGGCGCCGCGCCACCTGCTGGTCGCCGGCGGCATCGGTGTCACGCCGCTGATCGCCATGGCCTGGCGCCTCTACACGCTGGGTGCGGATTTCACCCTGCATCTCTGCGCCCACAACCGCGCCACCGCCCCCTTCCTCGCCGAACTGGAGGCCGCCCCCTTCGCCCACCGGCTGGTCACCCACCTGTCCGGCGAGAACCCGGCGGAGCGCTTCGCGGCCCTCGCCACCCTGGCCGCCGAAGAGCCCGGCGCGCACGCCTATGTCTGCGGCCCCGAGCGCCTGCAGCGCGAGGTCGCGGAAGCTGCCGCGACCCTCGGCTGGGATCCGGCCCGCGTCCACGCCGAACGCTTCACCGCCGATGTCGACCGCGACGGCGAGCCGTTCACGGTGGTCGCCGCGCGCAGCAATGTCACGCTCGACATCCTCCCCGGCCAGAGCATCGCCACCCGGCTTGCCGAGCACGACGTGATCATCCCCGTCTCCTGCGAACAGGGCGTCTGCGGCACGTGCCTCACCCGCGTCCTCGACGGCCCGATCGACCACCGCGACATCGTCCTCAGCGAGACCGAACGCGCGTCGGGCACCCTCATCACCGCCTGCTGCTCGCGCGGCCTCGCCGGCTCCACCCTGCGGCTGGATGTCTGATCCGGGCCGGCCGCGTGTCCGGCCCGGGCACTCAACCGCCTCCGGCCACCCGGGATGCGGCCGGGTGTAGTCCTGCCCGTTGCGGGACGCAGAGCAGGCAGACGACGATGAACAGGCCGATCACCAGTGAGGCGACCGGGCGGCTCAGCGCCAGGCCCCCCTGGCCCACGGGCTTGTCGAGGAAGTCGCCGACCGTGGCGCCCAGCGGCCGGGTCAGGATGAACGCCGTCCAGAACAGCAACACCCGCGACGTGCTTGTCCAGGCATAGAGCCCGGCCACGATCGCAAGCCCGGCTGCGAACACCAGCGCACCGCCCCCGTAGCCAAGCCCCGTGCTGTCCGCCATCCAGTCGCCCAGCGCCGTGCCGAGCGTCTGCGAGAACGTGATCGCGGCCCAGTAGAACATCTCGGTCGCCGGCGTGCTGACCGTCTCCACCGCGACGCTGCCCTGCGACCAGTACCAGGAGCCGAGCACCGCGACCAGACAGGTGAACAGCAGGCTGGCACCTCCGGCATAGCCGATGCCGAGCGAGCGGTCGGCATAGTCGGCCATCGTGGTGCCGAACGTCGTCGAGGCGATGATCGTCGCCCAGTACAGCCACGGATGGAACTGCCTCGCCCGGATCTGGCCCGCCACGGACAGGACCAGCAGAACGACGAAGAACGCGGTGCCGGCCAGGTAACCCCAGCCCAGGGTCATGGTGACGGTATCGCCGCCGGTCTCGCCCAGCGTGGTCGCGGCGACCTTGATGATCCAGAAGAACAAGGTGACCTGGGGAACCTTGCTGAGCGCGATCTTCCCGTCTTGGGTCATGGTGCTTCCATTCATGCGCGCGGATCGCACGCCCGGCCCGGCCCGGCCGGCGAGTGTCGGGGTGCAGCGGCGTTTCAATCGGGGTTGGAGCCTTCCGGCGCATCGGTCAGAACCCGGCCGGTCACGGCATCGATCCCGACCTCCTGCGTGACCCGGTCGCGCCTGATGTCGAACGAGTAGCGCAGCCCGCTGCCGCCCGCCTCATGCTCGAGCTCCTCGTCGGCGATCCGGCCCGGATGCACCGCGAGTGCGATCCTGCGCGCCTGTTCGATGCCGAGCCTCGCCCGGCCCCCGAAGCCCTGGCCACCCAAACTTTGGCCCCCCAAACTGCGGCCCGTGAGACCTTGACCATCGGCAAAGGCCGGCGCCGCGAGCGCGATCAGCGCGGCGGCTGCACCGGCCAGCCCGTTCCGCTGCAATCGTGTCATCGTCGTGCTCCTCGTCGGGTTGGGCAGTCGCGGGTGCCGGTTTGCGGCCGGCGGCGGCGAACGTTCAGGCGAGTGTGCACCAGCAGACTTAGCGGCGAATGAGCAGCCGATCACACCCGGACCAGGCGCCGGTCAGCCGCCATCCGCATCTGAGCACAGCCTCATCCCGACCCGTGCGACGACACCCGACACGCCGTCCGCGCGGTTGCCGACGCTCAGCCCGAAGCCGTGCCGCTCGGCGATGCGACGCGCGATGGCCAGTCCGAGCCCGGTCCCCTCCACCTCTGGCGGTGCGGCACGGTAGAAGCGGTCGAAGACCCGCGCCTCGGCCCCGACCGGCAGGCCCGGCCCCGTATCGAGGATCTCGATTGCGGCCTCGCCGTCGCGCGCCTGCAGCGAGACCTCGATCGTGCCACCCGGCGGCGTGTAGCGCACGGCGTTGTCGAGCAGGGTGGCGATCAGCACGCGCAGTTCCTCGGCGGCCGCAACGCAGGTCAGCGGCGACGCCGTGTCCAGCGCGAATTCGATCCCCTTGGCATGGGCGACCACGACGTGATCGCCCACGCACTCGGCCAGGATCGGGCCGAGATCGACCGCCTCGGCCGATGGCGGCGCAGGCGCATCGAGCCGGGCGAGCCGCAGGAGCTGGCTGATGAGCGCGCTCGCCCGCCGGACACCGTTGGCCAGTGCTGCCACCCGGCCCAGTCGTGCGTCCACGCCGGCCGGGTCGAGACTGTCCACCTGGATCTGCATCGCGGCGAGCGGTGTCCGGAGTTCGTGCGCGGCGTCCGCGAGGAAGCGTTTCTGCGTGTCGACGGCTTCGCGCAGCCGCAGGATCAGGCCGTTCATGCTGGCCACGAGCGGCACGACCTCCTCGGGGATGCCCGCGAGGCCGATCGGCGCCGCAGCCGCGGCACTGCGCGCGGCGAGATCGTGCGCCAGCGTGTCGAGCCGTCCGAGCACGCGGCTCATCGCCCATCCGACCACCAGCCAGGACAGAGGAAGCACGATGAGGATCGGGGCCGCGGCCCCGAGTGCGGCACTCGTGGCGATCTCCTGCCGGACCGTCTGCTGTTGCGCGACCTCCACGGTGCGGTCCGCACCTCGGGTCGTATAGACCCGCCAAAGCTGGCCGCCCGCCATGACGGTCGCATAGCCGGCCGGGACGACGGCGGGATCACCACGCCGGGGGGGGTGCGATGCACCACGCGGCCGTCGCGCGTGCGGATGGTGACGGCGAACCGGTCCTCAGGGTCCTTGTCCGCCGAGGGCGGCGCGTCGGCGGGCTGGGTGCCGTCACCGGCGATCAGGGCGATCTGGCGCAACTGCCCGTCGAGGAACTCGGCCGCCTCGCTGCGCGCGTAATAGAACCCGACCAGGACCGCGATGACGCCGGCCACGGTGAGCAGCCCGCTCATCCAGCCAAGGGCCGCGCGGCGCAGGGATACCGGCCTCATGACTTGCGCACCATCCAGCCCGTGCCACGGACATTGAAGATGACGTCCCTGCCGAACTTGCGCCGGATGGAATGGATCAGGACATCCACGGCGTTGCTTTCCACCTCCTCGTTCCAGCCATAGATCCGCTCCTCGATCTGGGCGCGGGACAGCAGGCGCCCGGGCCGTTCCATCAGGGCCGCCATCAGCGCGTATTCGCGCGACGGCAGCACCTGTGCCACCGCGCCGTGGGTCAGCTCGTGCGTTTCGGTGTCGAGCTCGGTCGGCCCGGCAAGCAGGCGGGAGGTCGCCCGTCCTGCCCGCCGCCGCGCCAGGGCGCGCATCCTGGCCAGCAGCTCGCGCAGTTCGAACGGCTTGACGAGATAATCGTCGGCGCCGAGGTCCAGGCCCGCCACCCGGTCATCGAGCGTGTCGCGCGCGGTGATGATGAGCACCGGCGTTTCCAGCCCGGACCGCCGGGCGGTCTTCAGCAGGTCGAGACCTTCGCCGCCGGGCAGCCCGAGATCGAGCAGGATCACCGCGTAGCCGCTGTCGCCCAGCGCGACCCGCGCATCGGCGGCCTCTTGCACCCAGTCGACGGACATGCCGGCCGCCGCCAGCGCGCGGGCCAGGGCGTCGCCAATCATGGCGTCGTCCTCGACAAGCAGGATGCGCATGACGAAACGTCCCCCCGCCGCGGCCGGGCGACACTCTGCCGCGCCCCGTGACCCCGCGTGAAGTCCGCGTCCGCAGCCGGGCGTCGTCCGGGGCCGGGCCGCAGTCCAAGGCAGTGACCCTGGAGGGCAGTTCAGGGCGGTCAGCAGGGGGCGTCAGCCCACGGGAGGGCAGCCCACGGGAGGCAATCTGCCGCGGGCAGTCAGCCCGACGCTTGCGAGGCGAGTGCCGGACGGCGGGCGGCACCCGTCAGGAGGATTGCCGCGGAGGCGACGATGGCGAACAGGCCGGCGGCGAGGAAGGCGGGCAGGTAGCTGCCGGTCTCGTCGCGCACCAGCCCCGCCCCGAAGGCGGCCACCGAGGCGCCCATCTGGTGGGCGACCAGCACCCAGCCGAACACCACCGGCGCGTCGCGCTCGCCGAAGGCGAGGTTGGTGAGCTTCATGGTCGGCGGCACGGTGGCGATCCAGTCCAGCCCGTAGAGCACCGCAAACGCGGTGAGGTCGACCGGCCCGAAGGACAGGAAGGGCAGGGCGACCAGCGACAGGCCGCGCAGCGCGTAATAGACGCAGAGCAGCCGGCGCGGATCGTACCGGTCGGTGAGCCAGCCCGACGCGGTGGTGCCGAACAGGTCGAACAGCCCCATCAGCGACAGCAGCCCCGCCGCGCGCACCGGCGGCACGCCGTGGTCGCCGCAGAAGGCGATCAGATGCGTCCCCACCAGCCCGTTGGTGGTCAGGCCGCAGACGAAGAAGGTGCCGGCCAGCAGCCAGAACTCACGCACCCGCACCGCGCGCGCCAGCGCGCCGATGGCAAGGCCTGGGCTGGCCGCGCGCCGCGCCGCCGCCTGCACCTCCGGCCGCTCGCCGAACCGCACGGTGCCGACATCGCCCGGATGCTCCGGCACCATCAGCAGCACGAGCGGGATCAGCAGTGCGCAGGCGAGGCTGACGGTGAGCACCACCGGCTGCCAGGCGCCGTCGCGCGACAGCCAGGCCAGCAGCGGCAGGAAGACCAGCGCGCCGGTCGCCGTGCTGGCGCTGAGCAGCCCCATCACCAGCCCCTGGCGGGTCGCGAACCAGCGATTGACCACCGCTGCCCCCAGCACGGAGGCGATGGCACCCGAGCCGATCCCCGACATCACGCCCCAGCTCAGCACGTACTGCCAGGGGGCGCGCATCCACAGGCTGGCGAAACAGGCGGCCGACATCAGCGCCAGGCCGCCGACCATGGTGCGGCGGATGCCCACGCTCTGCATCAGCGCCGCGGCGAACGGCCCCACCAGACCGTAGAGCAGGATGCCGGTGGCGGCGGCCAGCGAGATCGTGCCCCGGCTCCAGCCGAAGGAGACTTGCAGCGGCAGCATCAGCACGCCGGGTGTGGCGCGCTGCCCTGCCGCGATCAGCAGGCAGGCGAACGTCACACCGACCACGATCGGCGCGTAGAGCCGCGGGGCGAACAGTCGCATGGCGGATCCTCTCAGGCCGTGGGAGCGGCATCGGCCGGCTCGGACCGGGCGAGCCTGCCGAGGGTGGCGCGCAGATGCGCCCAGTCCGCAGCGCCGAGCCCGTCGAGCGTCAGCGCCTGCACGGCCTGCCAGTGCGGCAGGGCGGCCGCCAGCGCCTCACGTCCGGACGCCGAAAGTCGCGCGACCCGCGTCTTGCCCCGCCCCGCCTCCAGCGCGATCCAGCCCCGCCGCTCCAGCGGCTCAAGCGTGCGGTAGAGGGAGGTGCGATCCATGACCATCGCGTCTGCCAGCCGGCTGAGCGGCAGCGCGCCACGCCGCTCCAGTGCGCGCAACAGCGAGAACTGCACGGTGCTCATCCCCGCCGGCTGCAGCGCCTCGTCATACAGCCGAGTGATCGCCCGGTTCGCCTTGCGCAGCTCCGTGCAGACGCAGCCGGCGCGGGGCTCAAGATCATCATCCATGCGTGATGCATATACATCACGCTGTCCGGGGTCAATCGGCCTTCGGTGCCGCCGTCCCGAACAGCAGCAGCGCCAGAGGCCGCACCGTCATGCCCTGCCCGAGGATCGAGGCCAGCACCACGCCGTAGCAGACGAACAGCAGCAGCGGCTGGTACGGGCTTGGCGGCATGGTCAGGGCCAGCGCCACCGACACGCCGCCGCGCAGCCCGCTCCAGGTCAGTAGTGCCATGCCGCGCGGGTCGGGCCGCGGCGGGCGCTGGGCGAGGCAGACGGGAAGGGCCACGCTCACCAGCCGGCTGAGCAGTGCGACCGGCAACGACAAGGCGGCGAGCAGCAACGCCAGCCGCCCCGGTTCCAGTGACAGCGTCTCCAGGCCGAGCACCAGGAACAGCAGGCTGTCGAGCAGCTCGTTGAGCATGGTCCAGAAGCCCTGCAGCAATCCAGCACCCCCCGTCTCCGACAGCGCGGGCAGCATGCGCCCGAGCAGCAGCCCGGCGCTGACCACAGCGATCGGCCCGGAGACGTCGAGCAGCGTGGCGAAACGATACGAGCAGAGCACGAGGGCCAGCGTCACCAGCAGGCGGGCCGCATCATCGCCCACCCGCCGCAGCACGAGCCCGGCCAGCCAGCCGCCCGCGCAGCCGATCGCAGCCCCGCCCAGTGCCGCCCGGCCGAGTGCCAGCATCACCCGCCCATGGCCGACGAGATGGCTGCCGCCGCCGGCGATGCCGATCGCGATCAGGAACATCACCAGTCCCGCGCCGTCGTTGAACAGGCTCTCGCCGCTGATCAGGGCGCGCAGCCGGGACGGGATCGGCGCGCGGCCCAGCAGGCTGGTGACCACCACCGCGTCGGTCGGCGCCAGCGCGGCTCCCAGCACCAGCCACCAGCCGAGCGGCACGCCGGCACCCAGCAGCAGGCTTGCCCCCCACATGCCGAGGCCGAAGACGACGGTGGCGACGATCACGCTGAGCGAGGACAGCAGGGCGATGGCCGGCACGTTGCGCCGGAGATCGGCGAGATCCACGCCCAGCGTGCCGGCGAACAGCAGAAAGGCGAGCGCCCCGTCCAGGAACAGATGCGGCAGGTCGGCCCGCGCGACCAGGCCGGCCGCCCAGTTGGCATGGTGGCCGGGCACCAGGTGGCGCAGGCCGGTGACGACCGCCGAGAAGACCAGCGAGCCGGCCAGGATCGCGATCCCGCGCGGCATCCGCCAGTAGAGCTGGTTGAGGCAGGCAATCGTCGCGGCCAGGACCAGCAGCAGCGCGAACAGGTCGAACAGGGAGGGTGCGCCCTCAGCCACCGGCCGCGACCGGTCTCAGCGCCCGAAGCGGCCGCCGAAACCACCCCCACCGAAACGTCCGCCGCCGCTGAATCTTTCCCCGCCGCCGGAGCGCGCGCCGCCGAAGCGGCCCTGTGCCGCTCCCCCATGGCCCGCTCCCCCTTGGCCGCCGAACCGCTGCCCCCAGGATCCGCGCGCACCCTGCAGCCGTGCCTGCCGATCATGATTGAGCTGGCCCCAGGGCTGGCTCCCGGACTGCCCGAGAGACTGACCTGCGGCCTGCCTGGTGCCTCCTGATCCATAGCTGCCCGACGCACCATGTGACGCCGAGGCGCCATAGCTGCCGCCCGAGCCGTACTGATGCTGGCCGCCGCCCGAGGCGGTGCCCCCGGAATAGGTGCTGCCGCGCGGAGTGCCACCGCCCATGCTGCCACCGCCCATGCTGCCACGGCTCGTGGTGCCAACGCTCGAGCTGGCACCGCTCGTGTTGCCGGCGGGCTTGCTCGCCTGCACCGGCTGCCAGCCGCCATTGCTCCATTGCGACCAGCCGCTCGGGCTGTGCTGGTAGGCGTGCCCGTTGGCACCGGCATAGACGTCGCCGTTCGCGGTCCGCACCGCCCCGCCGGTGTTGCCGTAGGCGCCATGCACGGCCGCACCCTGCGCCCCGCTGGTCGAGCTGAATCCCGCCGCCGAGCCGCGCGCATTGCCGCCACTCGCCGTGTTCACTGTCTGGTTCGGACCGCTCACCACGCTCGATCCCCAATGGCCGTAGGCGTTGCTGTTCTGGCTGGTCGTCCCCGAGACGCCGGTCCTGGCATTGTAGAACGAGCCGTTGGCCGAACCGCCATAGGCTCCCCACGAACTGCTGCCGTGCGCATACGAGCCTGTCGAGGGGTTGTACGCGTTGAACCCGGCCGCACCGCCATAGGGACCGTAGGCAGCGCCCGCATTGGCATAGGCGCCGGTCGTCGGATTGTACGCATGCACGCCGCCCGCACCGCCATAGGGACCGTAGACCGAGCCGCCCGTCGCATGCGCCCCGGTCGCCGGATTGTAGGCGTTGAAGCCGCTGGCGCCGCCATACGGCGTGGCCACGGAGCCGCCATGCACCCAGGCGCCGGTCGTGGTGTTGTACGCATAGCCGCCGGAATAGGTGGCAGGGTAGGGGAAGTAGACCGGCACCGGTGCCGGAATAACCGTGGGCGGATAGGCGTAGCCGGTGCCGTAGACCACGACGCCGCTCGAGACGAAGCCGAGCGAATAGCCCGACGTGTAGCCGTAGGTGATGGCGGTGGGTGTCGCGGCATAGACCCGCACATAGGTCACCGGATAGAGCGGGCTCGCCGGCGGAATGGTGTAGATCACCGCCGGCACGGCGCTCGCCAGCACCCAGGGTCCGGCGGGCGTGGCTGCCACGAACCAGGCCCCCTGCCAGCAGACATAGTAGCGTCCCGCGGCCCGGATCACGCCGTAGGGCGAGTTGACCGCGCGTGTCAAGCTGGTGCCGGCGATCGGCACGAACACCGGCGCGCCTACATAGCTGACCTTGATCGTCGGACCCTGTCGGGCAAGCGTTGCCTGGTGCGGCACCTGCGCCTGGATGGCGGCGAGTTGCGCTGCCTCCGCGCCCGGCACCGAGACCAGCACCCGGCCGCGCGGACTGGACGGCGGGATGCGCAGGAAATCGGGCGGCAGCTCGGTGGTCGCGAAATGCCAGGGCCCGTCGAGGCTTGTTGCCGCGAACCAGCGGCCCGAGACCAGGTAGTAGAACGTGCCGTCCTTGGCCCGGAACAGGTCGCTCGCCGTGTTGGCAACGAAGCTCAGCGACGTGCCCGCGATCGGCTGCAGGACCGGCGGCCCGTCGGTGACGATGATCTCCGCCGGGCCGGTGGCGACGAAGACCTGCGGCGGCGGCACCGTCGAGGGCGCGCGCGCTGCCTCGCGGGCCGGCGCGAAGCTCGTCCCGGCCGGCAGCGATGCGGCACCGGGCGGCGCAGCGGTCGCGGCGTGCCACGGCCCGTGCGGGTCACCGGCCACCGACCAGCTCCGCCCGGTGAGCAGCCACCAGCTATGGTCGGGGCTCTGCAGCACCAGCCAGTTGGCGTTCACCGCATAGCGCAGGGCGCTGCCCTTGATCGGCACCATGACCGGTTCGCCATCGAAGGCGAGCAGCACCGCGGGACGGTCGGAGACGAAGATGCGCGGCACCGGATTGGCCGCCTCGATGCCGGCGGCGGGTGGCCCGCTGCCCGCGAGCCCGAGCAGGATGGTGTCGAGCGGGATCTGCCGCGACTCAAGTCCGGCCAGCACCTCCCGGATCCGTGTCTCGACATGAGCCGCACGTCCGGTGTCGAGCGAGGGGAAGTGCGACGAGACCAGCTCGGGATGCGAGAAGGTGACGATCCGCGTGCCGAGATCGGTCTGCGTCTCGCCGCGCGCCACGATCGTGCCGACGAACGCCGGCTTGCCGGCCGGCGTGATCTGCACGGCGAGGCGGGCCTCGAGCTGCGTGCGTCCCGGCCAGTCGATCACCTGCGGCTCGTAGAGTATTGCCGTCGCATCCTCGGTGGTGATGCTGTGCGGCCAGCTCGCCGCGGCCTGCGCCTCGGGACGGCTGGTCGCGCGCGCCTCGCTGCGGGGTGCAGGCCGGCCCCCGGCACTCCCGGAGGGCCGCGCCGGTGCCTTGGCCGGAGCCGGTGCGATTGCCGCCACCGCGTCATGACAGGAGGGCGAAAGCTGGCTCTCGTGCCGCACCAGGCACTCGAGTGCTGCCCGCCCGCCGGTCGGAACGGAACTGCAATGGGCCATGTAGTCGCCGCGGCAGGCGCGGCGTATCGCACCGATCTGCGCCTGGCTCGGCTGCTGGGCGAAGCCGGGCAGGCCGAGCAGCAGCAGCGCGAAGGCCATGCCGACGGCCTTGGCCAGGTGGTGTCTCGTGCGGCGGGGCACCGGCAGCGTGGTCGAGGGTGCGCGGAAGCACAGAGCCGTCGCGGCGTGACCACACGCCGAGCGGTGCTGCGTCATGGGGAGGTCTCCCGGGTTTGCGATGAGGTGAGGGCGGCGCGCAGCCGGCGCCGCTCGAGACGCTCCTCGGCTGCCTGCAGCAGCGCGAAGAGGCAGGGGGTGGCGAGCACGGTCAGGCAGGTGGCGCTGATCATGCCGGTGAACACCGACAGTCCGATCGAGCGCCGCGCATTGGCACCGGCACCGGTGGCCAGCACCAGCGGCAGCGTGCCGAGCCCGAAGGCGACTGACGTCATCAGGATGGCGCGGAAGCGGAGCCTGGCTGCGAACAGGGCGGCCTCGAGGATCGCCCGTCCGGCCAGCAGCCGTTCCTCGCGCGCCACCTCGACGATCAGGATCGCGTTCTTGGCGGCGAGTGCGATCAGCAGCACGAGGCCGATCTGGGTGTAGAGCGTGTTGGGCAGGCCCAGGGCCAGCAGGGCGCAGACCGGTCCGGCGAGGGCCAGCGGCACGGCGAGCACGACGGCGCCCGGTGCCAGCCAGCTCTCGTACTGGGCGGCGAGCAGCAGATAGACCAGCAGCAGGCCCAGGCCGTAGGCCATGGTGATCTGCCCGCCGGCCTGCTTCTCCTGGTAGGCCATCGCCGTCCAGTCGAAGCCCATGCCGCGCGGCAGGGTGCGCGCCGCGATCCGCTCCATCGTCGCCAGCGCCTGGCCCGAGCTCCAACCCGGTGCCGGCGCGCCCACGATCGTGGCCGCCGGATAGAGGTCGTAGAGGGTGATGAGGGCCGGGCCGGCGCCGGGCCGGACGCTGACCAGCGCCGAGATCGGCACGATCGCACCCGTGTTGCTGCGCACCGTGAGCCGCCCCAGGCTGGCCTCGTCCATCCGGTATGGGGCGTCGGCCTGGGCCGTGATCTGGAACACATGGCCCGAGCGGATGATCTGCCCGACATAGGCCGAGCCGAGATCCGTCGCCAGCGCGGCAAACACGTCGCCGACATTCACCCCCATCGCCTCGGCCCGTTCGCGATCCACCGCCACCGCGAGCCGCGGCGCATCGGCGCGGAACGGGCTCGCCACCCGCTGCAGCGCGCGATCGCCCGACGCGGTCCGCACCAGCGCATGCACCACCGAGTGCAGGCGGGCGAAATCGTTGCTGCCGTCGCGCAGCTCCGCTTCCATCGTGAAGCCGCCTGCATTGCCGATCCCCTGGATTGGCGGCGGCACGATCACCAGCGCCTGCGCGTCGCGCGACCCGCCGGGGCCGTCGCCGAGCCCGGCCACCGCCCGCGACAGCGCCTCCCAGGCCGGACGCAGCCCGGCGCGCGCGCCGCGCACCGACCAGTCCTTCAGCATGACGTAGGCGACGCCCGCATTGGCCAGCGGCGCGTTGTTGTCGAGCACCGACACACCGCTGATCGTGATCACGCGGTCGACGAAACCGAGCCGGCTCGCCCGCTGGCGCACCTCATCCAGCGCCTGCGTCGTGCGGCCGAGTGCCGCCCCGGGCGGCAGCTGCAGGCTGACCAGCATGTAGCCCTGGTCCTCGAGCGGCAGGAATCCGCGCGGCACCCGGCTCAGCCCCAGCACGCTCAGCGCGCCGAGCAGCAGGGCCACCGCCGCACTCAGCCGGGCGCGGCGCAGCAGGAAGCCCACCAGCCGGGCGAAGCCGCGTTCGGCCAGGGCAAGGCTGGCCTCGAACACTCTCCAGATCCGGTGCCGCGTCCGGCCCGGCGCGTGCGGCCGCAGCCACAGCGCGCACTGTACCGGCTTGAGGGTCGCTGCATTGATCGCGCTGATCAGCGCGGTGGCAGCGATCACCAGTGCGAACTGGGCATAGAGCCGCCCGGGCAGGCCGGGCAGGAAGCAGGCCGGGATGAACACCGCCATCAGCACCAGCGTGATGCCGATGATCGGGCCGAGCAGCCGTTCCATCGCCGAGACGGCGGCGTCATGCGGCGTGTCGCCTTCGCCGATCCGCCGCGCCGCAGCCTCGACCACCACGATCGCGTCATCCACCACGATGCCGATGGCGAGCACCACCGCGAACAGGCTCGACAGGTTCACGCTGAAGCCGAACAAAGACATCGCCGCGAAGCTGCCGATCACGGTCACCGGCACGGTGGTCGCCGGCACCAGCATGGCGCGCCAGTCCTGCAGGAACACCAGCATGACCAGCAGCACCAGCACGGCCGCCTCGCCGAGCGTGACATAGACCTCGCCGATCGCGGCGCGAACGAAGATCGTGGTGTCGAACGGCACATCCAGCACGATCCCCGGCGGCAGGTCGCGCCCCAGGTCGCGCAGTGCGGCGCGCACCTCGCCCGCCACGGCGAGCGCGTTGGCACCCGGCAACTGGAAGATCGCAAGCCCCGCCGCCTGTCGCCCGTCGAGCCGGAACACCTGCCCGTAGGATTGCGCGCCGAGCTCGACGCGGCCGATATCGGCCAGCCGCACCAGCGTGCCGTCGCTGCCCGCCTTGACGATGGTCCGGGCGAAGGCTTCGGGTTCGGACAGGCGGCCGGCCACCTCCAGGGTGACCTGCCGGCCCTGATCCGCCCCGCCGTCGCGCGCGCCATCGCCGCCGGCACTGGCCCCAACCGGCGGCGCGCCGAACTGCCCGGCGGTCACGTCCATGCTCTGCTGCTGCAGCGACTGCACCACGTCCGATGCGGTCAGCCCGCGCGCGCGCAGCCGGTCGGCATCCAGCCAGACGCGGATGGCGTAGGCGCCCGCGCCGAAGACGTTCACGTTGCCCACCCCGGGCAGGCGTGCGAGCACATCGCGCAGATGCAGGCTCGCATAGTTGCTCAGGAACAGCCCGTCATAGCGCGGCCGGTCCGAACTGAGGGTGACGATCTGCAGGATGGCGGTCGAGCGCTTCTGCACCGCCACGCCCTGCGACTGCACGGCTTGCGGCAGGCTGGCCAGCACGGTTTGGATCCGGTTCTGCACCAGCATCTGGGCCGCGTTGAGGTCGGTGCCGATGTCGAACGTGATGGTCAGCGCGTAGCTGCCGTCCGCCGCCGAGCTCGACTGCATGTAGAGCATGCCCTCGACGCCGTTGACCTGGCTCTCGATCGGCAGTGCCACCGAGCGCATGACATCGTCGGGACTGGCACCGGGGTAACGCGTCGTCACCTGCACGGTGGGTGGAACGACGTTGGGATATTGCGCCACCGGCAGACGGACGAGGGCGACGATGCCGAGCAGCACGATCAGGATCGCCAGCACGTTGGCCAGCACCGGACGATCGATGAAGAAGCGCGAGATCATCGCCCACCTCCCGCCGCCGCTTGTTCGGCCGGCCGCGTCGCGACCAGGTCGCCCGGGGCCGCGAGCGCACGCCCGCCCACGACCACCCGGTCGTCCGGCTCCAGCCCGTGCTCGATCACCCGCAGCCCGTCACGCAGTTCCGCCGGCTGCACGGCCCGCGCCTCGACGCGTCCTGCCGCATCCACGACGAGCACGCTGGGCCCGTCCTGGTCGCTGCCGATCGCAGCGTCCGGAACAGCCAGGCGCGTGAGACCGGCCGCGACCGGAAGTCGCACGCGCACGAAATAGCCGGGCAGCAGCACGCGCCGCGGGTTGGGCAGCACGCCGCGCACGGCGAGCGTTCCGGTGGCGGAATCGACCTGCGGGGCCGCATAGTCGAGCACCCCGCGATAGACCTGCCCGGGCTCGGTCGCCAGCGTCACCTCGACAGGCACGTCGCGCAGCGAACGCGCGTTGCGACCCTGCGCGTCAAGGCTTGCCCGTATGCGGATCACGTCCGCCTCAGGCAGGCTGAAATTCACCCAGACCGGATCGAGCGAGACCAGGCTGGCCAGGGTCGTGGGCCCGCTCGCGCCCACCAGCTGGCCGACATTGGCGACATGGGCGCTCAGCACACCGTCGAACGGCGCGAACACGCGCGTGTAGCCGTAGGTGATCGCCGCCTGCTGGGTGTTCGACTGCGCCTGGGCGAGCAGCGCGCGATCGGCGTCGCGCGTGGCCAGCGCCTGGTCGAGCGTGGATTGCGAGACCACCTTGCTGCGGCTCAGCGCCAGCTGGCGCTGATACTCTGCCTCGGCCTGCCGGCTCGCCGCCTGCTGCTGCGCCTCGGCCGCCTGTGCCGCCTGCAGCTTCGAGAGATACGGCAGCGGCTCGATGACGAACAGCAGGTCCCCCTTGTGCACCTCCGCGCCATCCGGACGCGCGATCTGCTCGAGCGTGCCCGAGACGCGCGCCACCAGGTCGATCGCATCGGGCGAGGCGATGCTGCCGGTGGTCTCGAGCGTGCGTGTGAAATGCAGCGTCGTTGGAACAGCGACCGTTACTTCAACACGGTTGGGTGGCGGCGGCGGGTTGCGCTTGCAGCCCGACAAAGCCGCCAGCCCTGCTGCGATCAGCAGCACGGCCAGCCCGCGCCGCCCGTGCGACCTCCTGCGGCTGGCCTGCCTGGTCATGGGGCGCGGATCCTCGTGTCCGCCGCGCTCAGCGCGGCGACCAGGAGGGCACGGAAGAGGCTGCGATCCAATGCTGGGCGGCGAAATACTGGCCCATGCTGCGGGCCAGGTGCGAGGCGGCGCGCTCGCCTTCGCCGGCCACTCCGGGCCGCTCGCCATGCACGCCCATGGCCCCGTTCAACGCCGCCGGTGCCGCGCTGCCCTGTCCCACGGCCATCGACGCGCCCGCCGCCATGCCGGGCTTGCGGCCGCTGTTCGAGCTCGCCGTGTAGCTCTGCAGCGGCGTCGTGCCGCCGCCGGGCAGGGCGTAGACCAGCGCCGCATCGGCATCGACCTCGCTCTTGCCGGCACCGAAGCCGACGGTGAGCCGGCGCGTGCGGTTGCCCTGCGTGATCCGCGTGATGCGGCCCTGCACCAGCAGATCACCCGGCTGGGCAATCTCTCCGGGCCGGGCAGGCTCGGCGTCCAGACCCATCTTGCGGATCTTCTTGATCAGGGTCTCGGCGATCGCGCCCTGCACGTCGCCGGCCAGTCCCTCGCGAGCCATCTCGGGGTCGGCACCCGACATGCGCGCCTGCAGGCGTGGCCCGACGCCGCTGTCGAGCGAAACCTGCTGCGGGTCGACGGCGAAAGCCTCGACCAGGACCCGGGCCGGACGCGGCAGGGCCTGGCCGGGACCGCCCGCATTCGCCGGGGGCGGAGCGACCCAGGTTCCGGTGGTGGCCACGCGAGTGGAACAGCCGACGGTGGCGGCGCAAAGCAGGGCGAGCGTGGCGATGGGCAAAATGGGGCGGCGAGACATCGAGGTCTCCTTTGCTCTGGCGGGGACGCGCACACGAGCCGTGCGCAGGGGAGGGGAGCGGCAGAACCGTCCGCGGACGGCGCCACGCGGCGGCCCGGAACGGCCCAAAGGCTTTGGCAAGGCCTCGGAAAGGCTGTGGCAAAAGGCTGGCGCAAGGCCGGGGCGGAAGCTCAGCGGCTTGCCTGATTACGTGGCTGCAATTAGCCTCGGCTTCGCAGGCGGAACAACTGGCACAAATCGGGTGGATTTCCGCCCGGCACGCGTGATCCAGCCTTCAGGACGACCGGCGCGACGGGCTTTTCCGGTGGCTTGCGCTTGCGACCTGACGATGAGGTTCCTGCAGCATGAACGTTGATGCGGCTCCGGGCGAGGTGCTCATCATCCACAACAGGTCGCGCCTGATCGCCATCCAGGGTCAGCCCGAGTTCCCGGCCGCCTTCCGCCAGTGGCTCGGCGTCATCGTCTCCGGCTTCTCGAGCAACCGCCTCGCCAACCAGGTGCTCGGCGACCGCGGCCGGGCGCTGTTTGCGATCTACTGCCTCTACCTGCATTACGTCGCCGGATCCAACGGCGCGCGAGGGCTCACGGTCTCGCGCGCCCAGGAGCTTTGCCGCGTCACCGGGCTGTGCAGCCGTGGCCGCGCCGCAACCCTGATCGCGCTGCTGCGATTCGGCGGCTATCTCGCGCCGGCAGCGAGTGCCGACCTCAGGCGCCGTGTGCTGGTGCCGACCGACCGCTTCCTCCACGAACAGCGCAAGCGCTGGCGGGCGCATTTCACGGCGATGCGGCCCTGGTGCGACGTGGCCGGGGAGATCTGCGACCTTCTGTCCGACGAGACCTTCACGCGCCTCTTCCTGGACCGGCTCGGCGGCCGCTTCATCGGCGGCTACCGGGTGCTCGATGCGGTCCCGGTGCTGGCCGACCTGCTCGAGAGCAACGGCACCTTCCTGATGCTGTGTGCGCTGCTGCTGGAGGCGGACGAGCCTCCGCCACGCGGCGGCGTGGAGGTCCGGATCTCGACCTCCGCACTGTCGAGCCGCTTCGGCGTCGCCCGCGCCCATGTCCGCGCCCAGCTCGTCAAGGCCGCAGAGGCCGGCCTGCTGCGTCGCGCCGACGATGCCGGCTGCATCGTTGTGCTGCCGGCCCTGCACGAGGCGGTACAGGATTTCGCAGCCGCCTCGTTCCTGCTGTTCGACCAGTGCGGGCGCGAGGCGCTGGCCGACCTGGCGGCGGGCGTCTGATCAGAAGTGACGGGCGTCTGATCAGAAGTGCTGGGCGACCCCGGCGAGGATCGTGCGCCGCAGCCCGAATTGCGGCGCGCCGACGCCGACACCGGTGCCGTTGCGGATCTCGTAGCGGCGGTCGAGCAGGTTGATCACGTCGAGGCGCAGTCCGGCCGGCTTGTGCGGGATCAGCCGCAGGGTCTGCAAGGCCGCGAGATTGATCGTGTAGTAGCCAGGCAGCGCGGCACCGTTCGGCACGCTGCCATCGGCGCGCAGCCCGCTGCCGACAACCAGGTCGGTCGAGAGACGCAACGGGTGCGTCGTGGCCCGCATCAGCGTGTAGGCCGCACCGCCCGAGCCGGTCCAGCGCTGGTCGTGGTCGAGATGGATCCAGTGATCGGCGATATAGGTGAGTTCGTCCGCGCCGAAATTCCATTGCGCCGAGACGATGTCGCGGCCGATCGCGCGTGACCAGGCGAGGTTGGCATAGAGCGAGACAGGACCCCGGTCATAGCTGAGGCTCGCCTCGTAGCCATGCACCTCGCCACGCGCGTAGTTGAACGCCGACAGGATGATCGGCGCGCCGAACTGCCCCTCGTCGATCAGGTTGCGGGCCTGCTTGTAGTAGGCATCGAGCGAGAGCTGCAGCCCCGGCAGCAGGCGCTGCGTCACACCGGCATCGTAGTAGTTGTCGCGCTCGGCCTTGACCGTGTCGTCGCGCGTCACCGCGGCGGCGGCGGAGGTGTTGTCGAACAGGCTGATCGTGCCGGGACCCACCAGCTCGAACGGCGGCGGAATGAAGTAGCGCGAGTAGCCGGCATGGAACACCGTACCGGGTGTCGCCCGCCAGACGATGTTGACCCGCGGACTGACCTGGCTTTCATGCGTGTATTCGTCGACCACGTCGAAGCGCGTGCCGTAGTTGAGCGTCAGCGTCGGCAGGAGGCGCCATTCGTCCTGCACATAGAGCCCGTAGAGGCCGCCCGTCTTGCCCTGGCCGTCATGGACGGTGAACGGCGTGGTCGTGTCGCCGCTGTCGGGCAGCACCGCCGAGATAGTGTTCGAGACATTGCGCTCGCCGATGATCTGGAACCCGGCCCGGATCGTGTGGTCGCGGCTCACCTGCCAGCTCGCATCCGTCTGCGTGCCGGTCGAGAAGACCGAGCGTGCGGCGGTCTGTGCTAGGCCGTCGAACAGCAGGTCGCCGACCGGATCGGGCGTGTAGTAGAGGCTGCTGTAGCGGGCGAACACCGAGCTCTGGAACGAGAGCGTGCCGATCACCTTCTGCAGCGAGAGGATGGCGAAATCGGTGAGTTCGCGCTGATGCTCGTCAAGATCCGCACTGTTGAAATCCGTCACCCCCTCGTCCGACAGGCCAAGCGAGGGCACCTGCGCCGGGTTGTCGGGGATCTCGAAGGACGCGTTGGAGAAGCCGGCGAGCAGGCTGATGCGGGTGTCCGCGTCGGCGGTATAGCTGAGATGGGCGAGTCCGTGCTGCTGGTTGCTCAGGTCGTGCACCGGATTGAAGCTGGCCGTCGGGTTCTCGATGCCGACCCGGTCGTGCAGGAAATCGGCGGTCACGAACCAGGAGAACTTGCCCCTCTGGCCCCCGTCGGAGAAGGACGGCTGGACATAGTCGCGCGCGCCGCCATAGAGCGAGACCTCGCCGCCAGGGTCGGTCGTGCCGTCCTTGGTGGTGATGTCGACGACGCCTGCGGTATCGAAGCCGTACTGCGCCGGCAGGGCGCCGGTGATCAGCGACAGCGCGTGGGCGAAGCGCGTCTCGAGCGCCTGGCCGAACACCGACAGGCCTTCAGGCAACTGCACGCCGTCGAGCCGATACTGCACCTCGTTGTGGTCGCCGCGCACATGGATCTGCCCATAGGAGTCCTGCGCCACCCCGGGTGCCTGCAGCAGGAGCTGGTTGAGCGGCACGTTGTCGCCCTGCGGCACGGCCGCGATGGCGCCGGGCCCGAAGCGGTAGACGGTGGCGCCGAGATCAGCTCGAGCGCGCTGCGCGCACGATCGAGCCGGCCATTGACGGTTATGGTCTCCACCTCGGTGCCCGAACCCGCCGGCTGCGACTGCGCCGCGGCCGGGGCGGACGGAGCGGAGGGACTTGGCGGCGTTGGCGGCGTCTGCGCATCGGCGAGGCTTGCGGCAAACAGGCCGAGTGTCGCGAGAACGGGGGATCGGTGCATGGGCATGCCGTGATACTCTGTAACGTAACGCTACGTTATAAAGTATCATCTCTGGGCCGCTGTCCAGAACCGTTCCGGCGCGCGCTGCGCCGGCCGCCTCAGATCTCAAAGCGCACGCCCTGGGCAAGCGGCAGCGTGTCGCCGTAATTGATCGCGCTGGTCAGCCGGCGCATGTAGCCCTTCCAGGCGTCCGAGCCCGATTCGCGGCCGCCGCCGGTCTCCTTCTCGCCGCCGAACGCGCCGCCGATCTCCGCGCCGGACGGCCCCATATTGACGTTGGCGATGCCGCAATCCGAGCCGCTGGCGGCCAGGAACCGTTCGCTCTCGCGCAGGTCGCGCGTGAAGATCGACGACGACAGCCCCTGCGGCACGTCGTTCTGCAGCGCGATCGCCTCGTCGAGCGTGTCGTAGGCCAGCACGTAGAGGATCGGCGCGAAGGTCTCCTCGGTCATCGGTGCCACCTGCCGTCCCAGCGTCACCAGGGCAGGGCGCACGTAGAACGCCGCCGCGCCATCGGGCGTGTCGATCCGCTCGCCGCCGGAGATCCCGCCGCCCGCCGCCCGCGCCGCCGCGAGCGCGCGCTGCATCGCCTCGAAGGCGGCCGCGTCGATCAGCGGCCCCACCAGATGCCCGCCCGCCAGCGGATTGCCGACGCTCACCCGCTCGAACACCGACCGCAACCGGGCGACGAATGCGTCGTGGATGCTCCGGTGCACGAACAGCCGGCGCAGGCTGGTGCAGCGCTGGCCGGCGGTGCCCATGGCGGCGAACGCGATGGCGCGCAGCGCCAGCTCCTGGTCGGCCGACGGGCAGACGATCGAGGCGTTGTTGCCGCCGAGCTCCAGGATCGCGCGCCCGAAGCGGGCCGCCACCTGTTTGCCCACGACCCGGCCCATCGCCGTCGAGCCGGTGGCCGAGATCACGGCGATCCGGCGGTCGCGGACGAGCGCCTCGCCAACCTCGCGCCCGCCCAGCAGCAGGGCGCAAAGCCCCTCCGGCGCCTCGCCGAACCGGGCGAGCGCGCGGCCGAGCAGGGCATGGGTGGCCAGCGCAGTGAGCGGCGTCTTCTCCGACGGCTTCCAGAGCACCGGGTCGCCGCAGACCAGGGCGAGTGCCGCGTTCCACGCCCAGACCGCGACCGGGAAGTTGAAAGCCGAGATCACGCCGACCGGGCCGGCCGGATGCCACTGCTCCATCATCCGGTGGTCCGGCCGCTCGCTGGCGATGACCAGGCCATGCAGCTGCCGCGACAGGCCGGTGGCGAAGTCGCAGATGTCGATCATCTCCTGCACCTCGCCCTCGCCCTCGGAGGGGATCTTGCCGGCCTCGATGCTGACCAGCCGGCCAAGGGCGGCCTTGTTGGCCCGCAGCTCCTCGCCGAGCAGCCGCACCAGCTCGCCACGCCGCGGCGCGGGCACCCGGCGCCAGGTGGCGAAGGCCGCCCCGGCCCGTCCGATCGCCGTGTCGACCTCCGCCTGTCCGGCATGACCCACGAAGCCGATGGTCTCGCCGGTCAGCGGCGTGCGCGCCGCGACGCCGTTGCCGGGCAGCTCGACCCCGAGCAAGGCAAGCAGGCGGGCGGTCTGTGCGGCAAGCTCACTCATGGCGGCGATCGGACCTTCAGGGCGTGGACGATCTCTCCGCCGGCTGTCCGGCCACGGTCCGGGCCAGCGTCGAGTGGCGCAGCCCATAGGCGAGATAGGTCACCACGCCAAGCACCGCATAGGCGAGCAGCAGCAGTGCCGGCACCGGATTGCCGCCGAACAGGGCGCTCGCCATGCCGAGCAGCAGGGGGGCGGCCATGATCAGGCAGAACAGGATGCCGAGCGACGGCACGATCCCGACCCACACGCCGCGGATCCGGAGGCCGCCGAGCGGCACCGGGAAGGGCGGCACGATCTCCGGATGGGCGTTGCGCTGCCAGATGACCGTGAAGCTCACGATGCCGAACGCCACCGCCGTGCCGAGGCTCACCAGGTCGCTGATGATGTCGATCGGCAGTGTGGCGGCCGCGGTTGCGGTCGCCAGGCCGATGGCGATGGTGCCCAGCCAGGGGGTGCGGAAGCGCGGATGCAGCCGGTGGAAGATCTCCGGCAGCAGCCCGTCGCGCGACATGGTGAAGAAGATCCGCGACTGGCCGTAGAGCAGTACCAGCATCACCGAGCAGATGCCGGTCACCGCGCCCAGCTTGATCAGGATGGCGAGCCACGGCCGGCCCATCGCATCCACCGCGATGGCCAGCGGATCGGGCACGCCGAGCTTGCCGTAGGGCACGATTCCGGTCAGCACGGCGGCCACGCAGATGTAGGTCACCGTGCAGATGCCGAGCGCGCCGATGATGCCGATCGGCACGTCGCGCTTGGGATTGCGCGCTTCGGCGGCAGCACAGGAGACCGATTCGAAGCCGACATAGGCAAAGAAGATCACCGAGGCGGCGCGGAAGATGCCTGGCACGCCGAAATGGAAATTGCCCTGCGAGGGCGGGATGAACGGGTGCCAGTTGGCCGGGTTGATCGCACTCACCCCCAGCACGGTGAACAGCACCAGCACCGAGACCTTGATCACCACGATCACCGAATTGACCGTGGCGGACTCGCTCACCCCGATGACCAGCACGATGGTGGCCAGGATGCTGGCCAGCGTGGCCACCAGGTCCAGCCCGCCCGTCCAGACCAGGCCGGTGCCGCCAGCGGTGGTCTGGATCATCGGCGTGTGCATCCAGCCCGGGATGTGCAGGCCGAAATCGCCGAGCAGCGAGGTGGCGTAGCCCGAGAAGCCCGACGCCACCGCCGCTGTCGAGATCCCGTATTCAAGCAGCAGCAGCCAGCCGGTGGTCCAGGCGAAGACCTCGCCCACCGCCACATAGGCATAGGTATAGGCCGAGCCGCTCACCGGCATGACGGAGGCGAGCTCGCCGTAGGACAGGGCGGTGAACGCGCAGGCGAGACCGGCGACCAGGAAGGACAGCAGAACCGCCGGCCCGGCATAGTCGGCCGCCGCGGTGCCGGTCATCACGTAGATCCCCGCACCGATGGTCGCACCCACGCCCAGCATCATCAGGTGCATCGGGCCGAGCGTACGCTTCAACCCGTGGGTGTTGATCTCCGCCTCGACGTCGGCAGTGGTCTTGCGCAGCATCAGCCGGTTGGCGCGCGTCGGCGGGGCAAGCGGTGAGACGATGGTGGACTGATCTGGCTGCATGCGACCCATGCTCGGACGGTATGGACCGCGCTGCCCCGGGGTCAAGGGGCTGCGACCGCTAACGTTTCGTTGTGGAGATGAGCGAGCGGACCTGCTTTAGTCCCGCCGATGCCGCCGCCAGAACCCGATGCGCCACCTGAGCGCAATGCCCAGCCTGCGGAGCTGGCTCGGACTCCGGCCGGCGAGCAGGGCCTTGGAGCGGGATCGGCACACGACTCAGGCCAGGGATCGGGGCAGGGCCCAGGGCGAGGCGCGGAGCAGGTGGGGGAGCCGGGCGCCGGGCTGCCGGCCGCCGCGTTCCCGGACGCCTGCGGACCGCCTCGTGACACGACGGCGCCGCCCGCCTCCGGCCGGGCGCCGCTTGCCGTGGTCACCATGGTCTATAACGAGGGCGACTTCCTGCCGCTGTGGGTCCGCCACTATACCGGCCAGGTGGCGGCGGAGCATTGCTACGTCATCGACCATGGCACCGACGATGGCAGCACTGGCCGCACGCTGCCGCCGGGTCTGAACGTGGTCCGCATCCCGCGCACACCGCAGGACGACAGCCGCCGCTGCGTGTTCATCTCGACCTTCTGCGCCAGCCTGCTCACCTGGTACGAGACCGTCGCCTACACGGATGTCGACGAACTGCTGGTCGCCGATCCGGACCATGCCGGCTCCCTGGTCGAGCTGGCCGGCCGCCTGCCCGTGGGCGGGGTGGCGACCGCGGTCGGGCTCGACGTCATTCATTGCCCGGACGACGAGGCCCCGCTCGACTGGCAGGGCCTGGTCAGCCGCCAGCGTGGCTGGCTGCGCTTCGTGTCCTCGATGTGCAAGCCGGTGCTGGTCCGCCGCCCGGTGGCCTGGGCGCCGGGGTTCCACAACATCGACGCCGAGCCGGTCTGGGCGCCGCTGTTCCTGCTGCATCTGCGCTATGTCGACCTCCCCCGCGGCCTGGCGCGCCTGGCCCGCACCCGTGCCCAGCCCTGGGTCACGCCGCAGGCGGGCTCCCATCAGCGGGTGAGCGACGCCGCATGGCGCGACATGCTGCTCGCCATGTCGCGCCTGCCGCGCGAGGAAGGGGTCGCACTGCGGCTGGACGATCCGGTGCTGGGCAGTTGGCTCGACCAGGTCATGCGCAGCGCCGCGTCGCGCGCGGCCGAGCTCTACCGGATCGACCTGCATCTGAGCGGCGACCGGCTATGGCGCGTGCCGCAGCGGCTGGTCGGGCTGTTCTGACCGGGCCTCAACCGTGCTCCCGCTCCCGCGTTCGCGAACAAGGGCGCAGGAGCGGAGGCGGCGATGCGTAGGGGTGCGACGATCGTGGCGGTGCTGGCCGCGCTGCTGGTGGCGGCAAGTGCCGGGGCGAGCCGGGCGCAGGACGAGCGCACGCCGCCCGGCGGGAATACCGGCGGCGTGCTCAAGCCGCCCGGCAACATCGATCCGGGCATCACGCGGAAGACCCCGAGCCTGCCCCGGCGCAGCACGCCAGTGATCCACCCGCGCAAGGTGAAGAAGGGCAGGCATGGCCCGGTGCTGGTCCAGCCGCGCTGACGCGGACCGGGGAGCGCGGCAGGGGCCTAGGGGGAATGGGCCCGAAGCGTCGGCTCAGAGGAAAGGAGCCGAAGGGCCAGGTCGCGGAAGTACCGGCCCGGGCATAAAGGCCGGAGATAAATCTCGGAGCCGGGCGGCCGATGGCGGACGGCCAAAGGCGGGGCCAGGCTCCGGGCCGACAGGCAAAGCCGTGACGCTCAGCCCTTGGTCTTCTTCCTGGCTGCGGCCGGCTTTGCGGCGGGCTCGGCTGCCGGAGTCTTCGCCCCGGGCGCTTTCGCCCCGGGGGCCGCGGCTGCTGGCGCCTTCTTCGCGGCCGGCTTCTTCTCGCCCGCCTGGCTCTCGCCCGGTTTTGCCGCGCCGCCGCCCTGGCCTGCCGCCACGCCGGTCGTCTTCCGGGCCGGACGGGGGGCGATAGTGCCTTCCGGCTCCGCCTTGATCGCGCCGCGCTTGTGGTGATCCGCCTCCGGCGTTTCTTCCCGGTCGCCCTGGTCGGTGAACGGCCCGGGGAACTCGCCGAGGTTCTCCTGGAGGAACGCCTCCTCGATCCCCTCGGGCAGGCTGGGGTCGACACCCGCCGCCTGCGGGTTCGGCAGCAGGCCGGCGCCGGCGCTGTCTTCCATCCCGACCAGCTCGCGGGCCCGCTCCCAGAACTCCTCGGCACGGCCGTGCGGACGGCCCTCGTCATGCCACAGATGGTAGGCGCGCATCCGGATGCGGTGCTCCCGTTCCGGGTCGTTCTCGAGAGGATTAGCTGCCATCGGTCCGCCTCAGAAGTGGGTTCCCAAAGATCGCGCCAGCACGCCGGGTGGTTCAACCCTGCAACGCGCAGGCCGCGCCGTGCTGCCGCCGGGTCTGGAACGACGCAGGCGGCGCGCTATGTCAAGCGCAACGGCGCAGCGGAGGGATGGCGATGAGCGGAATGACGGCGGCAACGGACGTGGAGCCGGGCGTGGCGGTTCTGGGCGGCGGCTGCTTCTGGTGCGTGGAGGCGGTGTTCAAGGAGCTGAGAGGCGTCGAGTCGGTCACCTCCGGCTATGCCGGCGGCCACGGCGATCACCCCAGCTACGAGCAGGTCTGCACCGGCAGGACCGGCCATGCCGAGGTGGTGCGGATCGGATTCGATCCGGCGGTCACCTCGTATGCCGACCTGCTGCGCGTGTTCTTCACCATCCACGATCCCACCACCCTCAACCGGCAGGGCAACGACATCGGCACCCAGTACCGCTCGGTGATCTTCGCCCAGAGCGAGGAGCAGAGCCGGACGGCCTTGGCCGTGCGCGACGAGGTGGCGGCCGCCGGGCTGTGGGATGCCCCGCTGGTCACCGAGATCAAGGGGGCCGAGACGTTCTGGCCGGCCGAGCCCGAGCACCACGACTACTTCGCCCGCCATCCCGGCACCGGCTACTGCCGCGCCGTCGTGGCGCCCAAGGTGGTCAAGTTCCGTCGCCAGTTCGCCGACCGGCTGCGCCAGGGTGCTGCCTGAGCCAGCGCCGGGCGCTCGACGGGGGCTCCCGCGGCTCCGCTGTCCCACGCACCCGGGCCGGGGTGCCCCCGGCCCAAACCGCTGGCCAAATCGCCGCCTTCCTGGCAGGAGGAGGGCGCCCAGCACAGCCGGAGCGACACCGATGAGCTACCGTCCGTACCAGCAGATCGAGCGCCGCCGCTCGCGCCAGATCCATGTCGGCCGCGTGCCGGTCGGCGGCGATGCGCCGATCACCGTGCAGACCATGACCAACACGCTGACCTCCGACGCGCAGGCGACGATCGCCCAGATCCGCCGCGCCGAGCTGGCCGGGGTCGACATCGTGCGCGTCTCCTGCCCCGACGAGGAGAGCACCGCCGCACTGGCCGAGATCGTGGCCGAGGTGAACGTGCCGATCGTCGCCGACATCCATTTCCACTACAAGCGCGCCATCGAGGCCGCCCAGGCCGGGGCCGCCTGCCTGCGCATCAATCCGGGCAATATCGGCAGCCCCGAGCGGGTGCGCGAGGTGGTGAATGCCGCCCGCGAACATGGCTGCTCGATCCGCATCGGCGTCAATGCCGGATCCCTCGAGCGCCACCTGCTGGAGAAATACGGCGAGCCCAACCCCGACGCCCTGGTCGAGAGCGCGCTGGAACACGCCAAGATCCTGCAGGACCACGATTTCCACGAGTTCAAGATCAGCGTCAAAGCGTCCGACGTGTTCCTCGCGGTGGCTGCCTACCAGCAGCTCGCCGAGGCCTGCGACCATCCGCTGCATATCGGCATCACCGAGGCGGGCGGGAAGCGCGCCGGGACGGTGAAATCCTCCATCGGGCTGGGCTCGCTGCTGTGGGCCGGCATCGGCGACACGCTGCGTGTCTCGCTGTCGGCCGAGCCGGAGGAGGAGGTCCATGTCGGCTGGGACATCCTCAAATCGCTCGGCATCCGCCATCGCGGCGTTAAGATCATCTCCTGCCCGTCCTGCGCCCGGCAGGGGTTCAACGTCATCGCCACCGTCGCGACCCTGGAGGAGCGGCTCGCCCATATCGAGACGCCGGTCACGCTGTCGATCATCGGCTGCGTGGTGAACGGCCCGGGCGAAGCGCTGATGACCGATATCGGTGTCACCGGCGGCGGCTCCGGGCGGCACATGGTCTATGCCGCCGGCAAGCAGGACCACACCATGCCGGCCGACCGGATGATCGAGCACATCGTCGAGCTGGTCGAGACCAAGGTGGCGCAGATCAAGGCCGCCGAGCCGAAGGCGGAGGGAACAAAGGCAGCCGAGCCGGTGGCCGCCGAATAGGCGGCCGCTCCGGACGGAAGCCAGAAAACAGACGGCTGACGACAGACGGCCTGGGGATAGAAGATTGGCAGCCCTGCAACCGGTCCGCGGCACGCGCGACCTCCTGGCCGACGAGCAGCGCCGTCACCGCCATGTGGTCGAGACGGCGCGCGACGTTGCGGCGACCTACGGTTTCGACGAGTGGTCGACGCCGATCTTCGAGGACACCCGCGTCTTCTCCCGCACGCTGGGCGAAACCTCCGACGTGGTCTCAAAGGAGATGTACAGCTTCACCGACCGCGGCGGCGACAACGTGACCCTGCGCCCGGAGGGCACGGCTGCGATCTGCCGCGCGCTGGTCAGCAACGGCCTGACCCAGTCGCTGCCGCAGAAGGTGTTCTATGCCGGCCCTATGTTCCGCTACGAGCGGCCGCAGAAGGGCCGCTACCGGCAGTTCCACCAGATCGGCGCCGAGCTGATCGGCACCGGCGAGCCGCTGGCCGACGCCGAGGTGATCGCGCTCGCCGCCGACATCCTGGCCTCGCTCGGCATCAAGGGCGTGGTGCTGGAGCTCAACACGCTGGGCGATTCCGCCAGCCGCGAGGCGTGGCGCGCGGCGCTCATCGCCTATTTCCGCGACCATGCCGACCGGCTCTCGGCCGACAGCCAGGCCAGGCTGGAGCGCAACCCGCTGCGCATCCTCGACAGCAAGGCCCCCGAGGACCGCGCCCTGCTTGCCGATGCGCCGCTGATCGGGCCCTATCTCAGCGCGGAGGCGGCCCGGTTCTGGGACGGGCTGCGACAGGCGCTCGACGGGTTCGGGGTCGGGTTCCGCGAGAACCCGCGCATCGTGCGTGGCCTGGACTACTACAGCCACACGGCGTTCGAGTTCGTCACCGACAGCCTCGGCGCGCAGGGCACGGTGCTGGCCGGTGGCCGCTACGACCAGCTCGTCGAGGCGATGGGCGGGCCGCCGACGCCTGCGATCGGCTGGGCGGGCGGCGTCGAGCGGCTGGCGATGATGCTGGAGGCCGCCCCCGCCGCCCCGGCGCCGGTGGCGGTGATCCCGCTCGGCGAGGTGCCGCAGGCGGCGGCGATCGGCGTGCTGCAGGCGCTGCGCCGGGCCGGGCTGCGCGCCGAGACCGCGTATGCGGGCAATCTGCGCCGGCGCATGGAGCGGGCCAACCGGCAGGGCGCGCGCTTCGCCGCGATCATCGGCCCCGACGAGGCGGCGCGCGGCACCGTGCAGCTCAAGGATCTTGCCAGCGGCGAGCAGTCCGAGCTGGCGCAGGAGGGCCCGG
>Ga0080006_1213243_pt1 | contig 31804 bp, 24 predicted proteins | sample RS3BMetagenome_FD_69209 | JGI IMG/M metagenome (GOLD analysis project Ga0080006, IMG submission 69209) | Ferric oxide microbial mat and aquatic microbial communities from Rainbow Spring, Yellowstone National Park, USA - RS3B (SPADES... ...
GATCCTCGGCCCGCTTTCGCTCCCCACCACGGCCACGACAGCACTCATGCACCTAGCCTACACCAGGCCGAAACGTGTGGCCAGACCCCTCTTTACGCTTCTCCTTCTCTCACACCCCCCCGCATCACCGAATGTGTACTCCAGAACAGCGTGAGTAGCAGAGGCGCCGCAAGAGTGAAGGCGATGGCGTCGGCGATCGCTCCGATGGACAGCTCTGAGATCTTTCCCGCCGCCCAGAGCGCGTCTGCCACCGCACCCGTGCCCAAGGTTCCCGTTACCCTTGCGTCGCCATACGGCGCGAACTCGATGAGCGGAGAGACCCAGTTCCGCCGCCTCTGTGAACTGGCGAATTAGTGCCCGCGCCCTCACGGTGGTCCCTCGCCGTTCATGAGCATCGTGGTATCCAGCCAGCCGTACGCCGTATAGTTGAAGACAGCGCCGCCGATCACGATCTTGGTCGTCCTCAGGTGCTGCCCTCCCAAATCCTGTTATTCCGATGTCGGGATAACAGGATTTATGCCGATCTGGGCATATCCCGACCCCGCTGCCAGGATCACAGCGCACACAGGGAACGCGGCCCAAAGAAGTCGGCATAATTACCGGGGGGCTACGCGGATGCCCAGAGGTCGACTGGTTGGCGGTGGTTATAGTGGCCCAAGGCTTGCGAGCCGCGGTGACGGGAGTTGGGTGGTAACGGCGGACCGGGATTATGCCGAATACGGCCAGCCATCCTGTCCCGACAGCCCTTGATGGAGGCGCCTTGCGGTTGGCCCAAGGACATCCATCGGCATAACCGCGGAGTCGGCATAAATCCTGTTATTCCGATGTCGGGATAACAGGATCTAGCAGTTCACTATGGTACGGCCGTGATCCCGGCGCACATCCGACGCCCTAAACAGAAGGCCGCCGTCGAGGCCGGGGTGTTGGTGGCAGAACGATGGCTGCTGGCAGCGCTGCGCAACCGCACCTTCTTCAGCCTGGCGGAACTCAACGACGCCATCGGAGAACTGCTGCCCAGGATCAACGAGCGCATCCGGCGCGTGCTCAAGGCCAGCCGCCGCCAACTCTACGAGCAACTCGACCGCCCCGCCCTGCGACCGCTACCCGCGGACCGCTACCAGTGGGTGGAGTGGAGGACGGGAACCGTCGGGCCCGACTACCACGTGGAAGCCGACCGGCACTACTATAGCGTCCCGTTCGCGTTGGTCGGGGCCCGGGTGGATGTGCGGCTGAGCCCGGCGGCGGTAGAGGTGCTGCACAAGAACCGGCGCGTGGCCAGCCACCTGCGCAACTACCTGCCGGGCAAGCACACCACCTGCAAGGAGCACATGCCGTCGTCTCATCGCCGTTACGCCGAGTGGACGCCCGCGCGAATCACGAGTTGGGCCACGGAGACCGGGCCGGCGACGGCGGCCGTCGCGGAGGAGATCATGCGGCGGCGGCCCCACCCCGAACAAGGCTTCCGCTCCTGCATGGGCCTCATCTCCCTGGGCCGCAAATACACCCCAGAGCGCCTGGAAGCGGCCTGCCGCCGGGCCCTGGACATCGGCGGCGCCTCCTACCAGACCGTGAAGTCCCTGCTGGCCTCCGGGCTGGATCGGGCACCGGTGCTGCCCGCACCCCTGCCCCCGGCCCAGCCCGAGCACGCCAACGTCCGGGGACCCGCGTACTTCGAGGGGGTGCGGTGATGTTGTTGGCGCAGACCCTCGAAAAGCTTCGGGCCATGGGGCTCAAGGCGATGGCGGATGCCCTCGGCGAGCAGGCGGCGACGCCGGCGGCCGCGGACCTACCGTTCGAGGATCGGATCGGCCTGCTCGTCGACCGGGAGTGGGATGCTCGGGAGACGCGCCGTCTCCAGCGCCGGCTCAAGGCGGCGAAGTTGAAGCAGTCCGCCGCCTGCATCGAGGACATGGACTTCGCCACACCCCGCGGACTCGACCGGGGCATGCTGCTCTCCCTGGCTTCGGTCACTGGATCACCGCGCACCAGAACTGCATCGTCATCGGCCCGACCGGCGCCGGCAAGACGTATATCGGGTGCGCTCTGGGCAACCGCGCTTGCCGTGGGGGGCGCTCCGTCGCCTACCACCGGGTCTCCCGGCTGCTGGAGGACGTCGCCCTGGCCCGTGCCGACGGCAGTCTGGGCTCGCTGACCCGCGCGCTCGCCAAAGCGGATCTCCTGATTCTGGACGATTGGTTGCTGACCACCCTGACCATTGGCCAGGCCCAAGACCTCCTGGACATCCTCGAGGACCGAAGCGGCTCCGGCTCCACCCTGATCGCGACCCAGGTACCCGTCGGTCAGTGGCACGCCCGCATCGGCGACCCGACCATCGCCGACGCCATCCTGGACCGCCTGATCCACGCTGCTCACCGCATCGAACTCCGCGGGGAGTCCATGCGTAAGATGCGCACCCGCGCGGGGGACGAGGGCAACCGCCAGGCGGGCACGGCTCGAAGTGATGCCGACCCCCGATCCGAGCATGGCGGCGAGGCGGTATGAGCGTGATGGGGGGACGATCCCGGGACCGGCAACTCACCGTACGGCTGACAGCAGAGGAACTCGCGCTATTCGAGGCGGCGCGGGTGGCGCTGCACAGCCGGGGTGCGCTCCGCCGCCAGCCGTCGCAGGCCGATACGTTGGTCATGCTGGCGGCCGCCGTATGCCGTGCCGCCAGCCAGGCGGGGGCTCTCCACTGGTGCGTACGGTGCGGGGAGGCCCTGGCCGCTTGGGAACGTGACAAGACCCCTGGGTATCTGGACCGATTGGTCGGGCACGCGGCTTGGGCCAAGCCCTCCGGCTAGCCAGGCGCGGCGGATCCCTGCGATGTACAGCCACTCCTGCGCAGGTGTGCAGAACGCGTGGCCCAGCGAGTAACGGAGCGGTCACCAAGACCATGCGGGGCTCCTCGCCCCGCACCCCCGCCAGAGGGCCAGCCCTCTGGACTCCATCACCCGGTGTGGCCTTCAGGCACAGACGCCTGAACCCCACGCCGGGTACTGATGGGGGACGGAACCACTCCAACCACTCACTTCACTGAGGGCTCACCCTCTCCCCTGCACGAGGACATGGCTCCGGGGGCCAGGACCCCCTCCCTGTGCCGAATGCAGACTCCCACATAGTTACAGAACTGGGGGCCTGAATCGAACCCCACTTGCCCATGCCGGCCACCCCGGTGTATGCTGAGGCCTCCCGCTGGCCACCCCCGGCCGGCATGCCCGAAACAGATGGCCGACATGACCGAAATCCGCAGAGTGCCTCCAAACGATGGAGTACTGCCCCTGGCGCGGTGCCGGCAGGGTTGTCGCTCCCGGGAGTCACTGCCACCCGCTCCGTAGCGGCGTCCGCTGGGGCAGCGGAGCGCACAGGGTCTCGCGGAAGCGCCGGTTTAGCGGGTAAAGCCAGATCGACTTGTACGTCTTGGCCGTGCTGTGGTAGCGGTCGAGTTTGCCGCGGCCCATCGTTTCGCCGACGAAGATCCAGTTTGCGGCGCGATACGACGTTCCGGCGAAGCGATCGCACTCGACGAAGGTTTCCAGCAATTGTGGTCTGTAACAGTACGCCCGTTCCCAGTCATCCGGGAGTTGGCGTGCGACTTGGGCTAGCAGACTCGAGGCCAAAAAGCGAACTTTGACGGAAGGCATGACCAAAAACCTGGCGTTGTTCACAATGAGGTGCAATCGCGCCACGCGTTGGGCGTCGTCCCACCCGATGAAGTCGTCGCGGTCCAGAACCCTCCAGGCCGCGGCCCCGAAGCCGAACGCGCCCAGTAGTCGGTCGCCGGCATAGGCCAGATACCGCAACTGCGCGCCCGCCAGCGGGCGGTAACCCAGGTAGTGGTGGCGTGCGATCACTTCGTTCCAAAGGCGCGAATCGGCAGGTCGCACCACCCGCACCAGTTGCAGCGGCCCCAGATCGGCACGGGTCCCCTCCAGCAGGGGGCCCGGGTCCGAAGCAGATGTGAATGTGGGGATCCCTGGCCGCGACGGTGCGCGTTGGGGAGCCGGCAGTTCCAGCAGCCCGTCGCGCTGCATGCGCAGCATGGCGACGGAGCACGACACCGTTTTGGGCCCGCCATCGGGCTTGTACCAGTCGAGGCGCTGGCAGACCTCCCGCGCAATCGCCTTGCGGCTGGGATATTTCCCAGACGCAATGATCGCCCGGATCTCCTCGATCTCCGCGCGCGTAAACTCCCGCGCGCAGTACCGCAGGGGCCCGGCCCCACGGTTCCTGGCAGGCTTCTCCATGCCTGCCACGTTACAACGGCGACGGGCCGCTTGTTCAGAGAACACCCGTTCCCAGTTCGCCCCAATTCTCCGCTCCGTCGACTCGTCAGAACTTCATGGACGCGCCACTAGAGACAGGGCGGATCAGCAGGTCGGAGGCGGCAAGGCGGCTGGACTGCGGATACGCGACGCTGCTGCGGCTTCTTCACGCGTAGGCCTTGCCCACAAGGTCCCCAGACGGGCCAACTTGGCTCCCCAACGCCGTCCCCTTACCCGTCATCTCTCTGGCCGACCACTTCGCCGAATTCGCCAAAGAACATGCTCGTCAGCGCATCATCCACCTGGCTCGTTGGTCCGCGCCAATCACACTGCACGCCCCAAACGGCGGCGTCATATGTCCGCACCACCTCGAGGCGCCGCAAGTGATAATAGTGCACATCTTCATCACCTAAGGGATGCCACGAAGACAACCTGCACACGAGTATTTCCTGCTCTCGTAGCGCGCGAATGGAATCGCCAAGCCCGGCCACGTCGCCGCCTTCTACGTACTGCGCGAAGGTTGTCGTGTGGTAAAACGGATTACGCACAACGAGCCCACCAACCCACTTTCGATCCGTGCACAGGAAACCACAGGGCTCCACCTTAATCTCACCGCGAAATGGCACCGTGATAACGGGCCCCGGTCCCGACAATGGGCGGAAGTATACATTATCGGACTGGCCACAAGTGATGGCCAGCCTCTTCAAGGGATCTGTATCTACTGGAATACCGTACAGCAACGCGGATAATGCGATCCGGCGGAAACAATCTCCTCGTGAGGACATGTCCACGGCCAACGTAAACATTCCGTGCCGACTCGCGTCGTAATACGTCGCTGCCTCTGAATGGTGCAAATGCCCCGTCTGTAATCGATAGCGGCGCTTGTAGGCACCAAGTGCGCTCAAGAAGCCCTTTGCACCGACCCCGTGCCAGGAGGTCTCCGCCTGTTGAATGGAGTAGGTTCCATTCTGGCTCAGCCAACCGATGTCCTTTAAGGCATTAAGAATGTGTGCTACCGCATCGGTGTCATATTCGAGGACGAGGCCCAAGTGGAACCCTACACCATGGCCGAGCGCCGGTACCCAGTCCACGTCCGTAAGAGCTTGTGCGAAGACGATCCGATCAAACGTGCCGCGTCCCGACACCCAGGGCAATGACTTGCCATCCAACGACCTGAGCGCGAGGTCGGGCCGCGGTAGTAATCTCGGTTCGGGCGGCGATATATGGCTCCACCGCGATGCTCCGTTCCAGAAGGGAATTTTAGCATCTTGCACCAACGCATCACGCTTGTCGCGCAGCAGCGTATCTGGGGAGATGTTGCCACGAAAGAGCCCTTTTACTTCCTCTCCATCGACGAGCAAGATCACACGCTCACGCCGGGAAGCAACCTCTCTCACAACGGTCTCTGAAAAGCCCGACATGCTGAATACGACACCTATCACGTGTTGCGGTGTTCGCCCCATGCGAGCGCGGTGACTATCCAAGTCATCAAGATCAAATGGAGGCTCCTGCCACTTGGCTTCGACGAGGTATTCCGTCGCGTCTTTCGCAGCGAAGATATCTGTCTGCCGTGGTTTCGCAATCGCCGGGTTGGTCGTGACCCGATAGTTCGCCTCGGAAAGTAACTCGGCCAACAGGTGCTCGAACTTATGGCCACGCTTGTGGCGGTCCTTCATTCTACTCAGCAGCTCCAGCGGATCGGGGGCCAACGAAAACATCAGCACCGACCTCTCACGATGAGTGCCTTCGGTCTGAACACAGTAGCGGCAGCCACTTCTAGCTGCCTTTCCCCCCGCGGAAACCGGGGTGCACTCATGAAGGGATGCAGCCCTATAGTGTACTGCCGCCCGGCCCCTTCGAAAGGACTCCCTTTTGGCGATAAGACTACCGTCCTGACAGAGAACACTTCTGCCTACTGAAGCGCGGGTTCTGATGCCTTCTACGCACGATCGGGCGCGTAGTGCCAATTGGCCAAGCAATCGCCGCGCCCTCGAAGCGCATCGCCGCTCGGACGGATTCGTCTGCGAGGGGCCTAACTTCCCCGGCGACGTCAGGTTCTGGAAGGCCGCTCGGAGACCTGCGTCTTCTTACTCATTCGGCACCACGCCCGCCTGTGCTGAGTCCGAAGAAGCGATCGAAGAAGGCGCCGAGGCGGTTGAGAACGCGTTGCTTCAGGTCGCCGTGACCGCCGTCCGGGGAGAAGCGGGAGACTGGCGGTAGAATCTTGGTGATCGCAGTTCCGTTGGTTGGGACGGTGCCGTCGCGGAATGCGTGCTCGATGAAGGCCTTGGTTGCTCCGCGCTTGAGTCCTTCCTGAGTGATGATGTCGTCGAGTTCCGCAGTGCGCTTGGCGTCGACGAAGGCTAGCCATTCGTCGTCGATCTCGCCACGGGCCGAGATGCGGTCGACGAAGTCCATGATGAGGTCCTTCTTGTTTCGCAGGGTGGGGCTGGCGTCGACGGCGCGCTGGATCTTCATGACGGCGTCCATCTCCTTGTCGGAGCCGTCGCCGCGTGCCTCGCGCCACTCCTGGACGAGCATGAGGATGTAGTCGACGTTGATCTCGACCTGCTTGATGAGCTCGATCTCGAAGACGATGTCGTCGTTGATCGACTCCTTCTCGGCGTCCTTGTCGCGGCGGAAGTCGGCATACAGGTCCAGGTAAACGCTACGGTAGTCCTGGCTCTGCCGTTCAGTGAGCAGTTCGTGGCCGGCGAACTCATCGAACGAGGTCAGGATGTTCTCCAGGCGCAGGATGGCACCGAAGAGGGCGACGAACTCCTTCTGTGCTGCTTCGCCGATAATCGTCTCGCCGAGTGGGTACTTCTCCAGCAACTCGTGGGCGCGCTCGCCGTACTCGGCGTAGTAGTCGCCGTATGGCTTAAGGAGCACAATGCCGCGGGCGTCCTTGTTACCGAACAGGGCGATTGCGTCGTTGGTCTCCTTCTCAAGGTCGCGGAAGGAGACGATGTTGCCGTAGGTCTTGACCGAGTTTAGGATGCGGTTAGTGCGAGAGTACGCCTGAATCAGGCCGTGGTTGACTAGGCGCTTGTCAACGAAAAGCGTATTGAGGGTCGTGGCGTCGAACCCCGTCAAGAACATATTGACCACGATGACTAGATCGACCTCGCGGTTCTTCAGCCTCAGGGACAGGTCCTTGTAGTAGTTCTGGAACTTGTCGGCTGAGGGGTCAAAGCTGGTGCCGAAGGTGGCGTTGTAGTCCTTAATCGCGTCCTCGAGGAAGTCACGCGAAGACTGGTCGAGCGAATTGGTCTCGAAGCCTTCCTCGTCGAGGTAGTCGTCGGCGACGTCCTTGTTGGCGGCGTAGGAATAGATGATCCCGACCTTGAGCCGACGGTCCGGCGGAGTGCCCTTCTGCTGGGCCTTGAACTCGGCGTAGTAGCGCTTCGCGGCATCGATCGAGGCCGTGGCAAACAGGGCGTTGAAGCCGTGGACACGCTTGCCCGCCAGCGAGTAGTGCTCGGCGCGCTTGGTCTTCTGGTCGAAGTGCTCCAGCGTGTAGGCGACCACCTGTTGCAACCGCTCGGGCGCGAGCAGGACGCGCTCAGTGTCGATAGCCGAAACCTGCTTGTCGACGATCCCCTCGGGCAGCTTGATGGTGTTGACGTAGTCGATGTGGAAGGGCAGGACGTTCTTGTCGTTGATGGCGTCGACGATCGTGTAGGTGTGGACCGCCATCTGGTGCTGCTCGGGCGGGCAGTTGACTGGGGTGCCGTGAGTGACGCACCCGAACGCCTGGGCTGTGGTCCGCAGCTTCGGGTTGCCGCCGCTGCCGGCGTTGACCGAGAAGATCGGGGTGCCGGTGAACCCGAAGAGGTTGTACCGCTTGAACGCTCTGGTGATTCCCGTGTGCATGTCGCCGAACTGTGAGCGGTGACACTCATCGAAGATAATCACCACGTGGCCGGCGTAGATCCCGTGGCCCTTGTTCGCGGCGATGAAGGTAGAGAGCTTCTGGATCGTGGTGATGATGATCTTCGCGCCCGGGTCCTCCAGTTGCTTCTTGAGCACCGCGGTGGACGTGTTGGAGTTGGCCGCGCCCTTCTCGAAGCGGTCATACTCGCGCATGGTTTGGTAGTCGAGGTCCTTACGGTCCACCACGAAGAGCATCTTGTCGACGTCGGCCAGCTTGGAGGCGAGTTGCGCGGTCTTGAAGCTGGTCAGGGTCTTGCCTGAGCCGGTGGTGTGCCAGACGAAGCCACCCGCAGAGGCGGTGCCGAGTTGCCTGCAGTTCGTGGAGATGTCAATCTTCTGCAGGATCCGTTCGGTCGCGACGATCTGGTACGGGCGCATGACCAGCAGCGTCCGGTCGGCGGTAAATACGCAGTACCTGGTCAAAATGCTGAGCACGGTGTGCTTGGCAAAGAAGGTTCTGGTGAAACCCGACAGGTCGCGGATGGGCGTGTTGGTCGCGTCCGCCCACCACGAGGTGAACTCGAAGGAGTGCGACGTTTTCCGGCTCTTCTTCGACCCGACCGCCTCGCTCAGGTGCTGGCGGCGGGTGGTGTTGGAGTAGTACTTGGTTAGCGTGCCGTTGCTGATCACGAAGATCTGGACGTACTCAAACAGGCCGGATCCGGCCCAGAAGCTGTCGCGTTGGTATCGATCGATCTGGTTGAACGCCTCACGAATGTCGACTCCCCGGCGCTTGAGCTCAATGTGCACCAGCGGCAGGCCGTTGACTAAGATCGTCACGTCATAGCGGTTGGGACGAGCCGCGCCCCCGTCGCCCTGGCCGATCTCGTACTGGTTGATCACCTGCAACCGGTTGCTGTGAATGTGCGTCTTGTCGATGAGCAGGACGTTCTTCGTCGAGTTGTCGTCACGCTTGAGCACCTGGACATGGTCCTCTTGCACACGGATGGTCTTCTCGACAATGCCGTCATTGGCCCCCGCTATCTTCTCGTTGAAGAAGCGGTACCACTCCTCGTCGGAGAACCTGATCGAGTTCAGGGCTTCGAGTTGGGTACGGAGGTTGGCGATGAGGTGGGCCTCCGTCGTGATCGGGAGGTAGTCGTACGCCTGGGACTGCAGCAGTGTGATGAACTCCCGCTCCAGGTCAGCCTCAGACTGGTAGGCCGTCTCCCTCGCACCGTCCGGGATGAACTCGGCGACGACCGTGCTTTCCGCACTGACCGCAATAGGCTCATAGCGATTCGCCTCACTCATTCCGCCACCTCAGCAAATGTCAGTAGACGGCCGCGGTAGTACTGGTACTGCGTACGGCGGGCCGCCAACTCAGCAGGCAAGCCTTCACTGAGGTCATTCACCAAGGCGTCGAACTTGTGGAGGATCGCGACGAGCCGCTCCTGCTCCGCGCGGGGCGGGACGGGAATGACCATCTTCTTCAGGCCATCGCTGGACAGTCTTTTCATCTTCGCACGGCTAACGAATCGGGCCTTGCTGGCGTTGAACGCCGTCGTTCGCATGCAGTACGCGACAAACTTCGGGTCTAGGCTCTCGTCATGGCGGTATGCGAAGCAATCGTCATGAATAGCCACGTCTTCGTCGCCAAGCCACGCAACTGCCTTGCCGATATCCTCCACCGTCTCGCCGACGCCGGCGACTACCACATCACCGGGCTCGGCATATCGAAGCTGAGTGGTGAGGTCGGACCGCACCCGTGCCACGGTCTCGTAAGCGGCGATTCCATAATGGGTGTAGATCTCTCCGTAGTGAATGCTCGGAACCCCACTTGAATCGGCCGTGTAGTCATCCTTCACGAATCGTCGACCGCGGACAAACTCCCCGTGCCTACCCATCGGCGCCCACTCGACATCGGGCCTCCCAGAGAACGACAAGAGCGAGTCGCGGTAATGGGCATACTGGATCCGTCGAGCCTCCAGTTCCGCCTCCAGTTCCGCCTCCAGTTCCGCCTCCAGTGATTGGAAGAAGTCAAGCACGCGGACGATTTCTTCCTGCACTTCGACAGGCGGAACGGGGACTCGGAATTCCTTCACCACACCGTCTGGGATCGCGGGGTAGCTCGCACCGCGCTCGTTCGCTTCGACGAACTCATAGAACTCGACTGTCCCGATCACGTGGAAAAGGAAGTTGGTCAGAAGACGATCGGTCTTGGGCCTGAGCACGCAGTAGCCGGTGCTGGCGATCTGGCCGTTGAACTCTGCAGGGACAATGCAGTATCGCTTCAACATTGGCCGAGTGGTGCCGAAGAGAACGTCACCCTCGCGAACGACCTGCTGCGCCCGGCTTGGCGCATTCTCGCCCGTGATCGTTTCCGTCTCGCCGATCGAGTGAGTTATGCGGTCGACAGAAGTGAGGTCAATGTACTGGAAGGCTTTGCCGGGAACGTCACTCCAGCGGATATTCGTGCCGGGCTCAAGGAGGTTGCCGAGCGCCTCGAACCGGACACCGTGCGGGCACCGCAGTTTCATCAGTTCGGCGATGCGGCTCACGACGCACCCTCCAGGTCAGCAACGATGGCATCGATCTGGGCACGGAGCTCGACCTGTCGGCTGACGATCTTCGCGATCTCAGCGTTCAGCGCGGTGATGTCCACCGTCACATTCGTGTCCTCGGACTCAACGTAGGACGAGACCGAGATGTTGTAGGCATTCGCCGCCAGATCGGCGTTCGGGACAAGCTTGGCGAAGTGCTGCACGTCCTCGCGGGCAGTGAAGGCGTCGAGGATCTTCTGCTGGTTCGCCTCGGTGAGCTTGTTCTTGTTGCCGATGTGTTCAGATTCGGCGGAGGCCTCGACGAAGAGGACGCTGTTGTCCTTCTTGGACTTCTTGAGCACGATTATGCAAGTCGCGATTGTTGTTCCGAAGAAGAGGTCTGGTGGCAGTTGGATGACGGTGTCGACGTAGTTGTTGTCGACGAGGTACTTGCGGATCTTCTGTTCCGCGCCGCCGCGATAGAGCACGCCGGGGAACTCGACGATCGCCGCCGTTCCGTTCACCGCAAGCCAGCTGAGCATGTGCATGGTGAAGGCGAGGTCGGCCTTTGACTTCGGCGCAAGCACGCCGGCCGGCGCATAGCGGGGATCGTTGATCAGCAGCGGGTTAGCGTCGCCCTCCCAGTTGATCGAATAGGGCGGATTGGAGACGATCGCCTCGAACGGCTCGTCGTCCCAGTGGGCCGGCTCCAGCAGCGTGTCGCCGTGTGCGATGTCGAACTGTTCGTAATTAATGTCGTGCAGGAACATGTTGATGCGGGCCAAGTTGTAGGTCGTCAGGTTGATCTCCTGACCGAAGAAACCCTGACGGACGTTGTCCTTGCCGAGTACCTTGGCGAACTTCAGCAGCAGCGAACCGGAGCCGCAGGCGGGGTCGTAGACCTTGTTCACGGCGGTTTTGTCGACCACGGTGATGCGGGCGAGCAGTTCAGAGACCTCCTGCGGGGTGAAGAACTCGCCGCCGGACTTGCCTGCGCTGGAGGCGTACATGGTCATCAGGTACTCGTATGCGTCCCCGAAAGTATCGATGCTGTTCTCGGTGAATTCTCCGCCGAGGTTCAGTTCTCCGACCGCTTCGAGGAGCTTGACCAGCTTCTCGTTGCGCTTCGCCACGGTGGGGCCGAGCTTGGCGCTGTTGACGTCGAGGTCGTCGAACAGGCCCTTGAGGTCGTCTTCGCTGTCCGTGCCACTTGCCGAGCCCTCGATGTGGTTGAAGACGCGCTCCAGCGCTTCGTTAAGGTTCCCATCGCCGGCAGCGCGTTTGCGGACGTTAGCGAACAGCTCGCTCGGGAGGATGTAAAACCCCTTCTCAGCGACTGTCTCCTTGCGACCGAACTCCGCTTCCTTGTCGCTGAGCTTGGCGTAGTCGAAGTGCGCGTCACCAGCCTCCCGTTCCAGCTTGTTGAGGTAGGCGGTGAGGTTCTCGGAGATGAAACGGTAGAAGAGCATACCGAGGACGTAGCTCTTGAAGTCCCAGCCGTCGACGCTGCCGCGCAGGTCGTTAGCGATGCGCCAGATAGTCTTGTGTAGTTCGGCGCGCTGGGCTTCCTTGCTCTGGCTCATACGGCGGGATCCCCTTCCTACCCGTCCCCGAAAGGAGATCCTTGCGGAGCCCTTCAGTCGACCGTGTTCTACACAAGCGGGCAGTCTCCTGGGGCGGACCCCCATTCCGGAGGGTCGGAAAGGACGACCCTCCCCGCGAGGGCCGGCAGGGGGGCCCGTCCGGGGCCCCCCTGCGCAACCGTGCGAACGGCAGATGTGTGGTGGCCGGGATGTCGTTAATGCGCAGCAGGGCGGCCATCTGGGGCGATTCCGCCTCAGTCGCGCACCAATCGTAGGGCGGCCGCGCACAACTCGCGGCACCGTTCCGCTTGGTCCGCAAGCGAACCGTACTCGGGCACCCAGCGTGCGGTTCTGTGCGGCCACCCTCTGGGCGGAGGCCAGGAGTTCCGCGACCTTCGCGGTCGCAAGCCGTGTCGGGACAAGAGCGGAACCTGCGTAGGCCGTGTCCCCCGAGGCGCGCGGCACGAAGGCCTGCGCATCGCTCGCCGGCTTGGTACCGGCCACCGGCGCGGCGGCGGCCGGCACCAAGCCGGTGGGACGGAGCATGCCGCCGGCCAGCATCCCGACAGACAACAGCGTCAGACCGGCCGTAGTAGCGAGGAGCCATCTCCCAGAGCGGGGAGGGCTTTGGGCAGAGATCGTCGGTCCCTCCCGGCGGGACAACCGGCCGGAGCCCTCGGGGCTTGTCCCCATGGCTCAAGCCAGGGGCTTGCGCCGCGTCTCCTCTGGTCAGCGCGCTGCAGGGGTCACTGAACGGGGTCAGCGGCTGCCGCCTGCACATAGGCTGCAGTTCCCGAGTCGAGACGGTCTTGGGCCACCGTCAGTGCCGCCGACAAGCCAGACTCTCCGGTGGCCGCGGCCACCAGCGCGTTGTAGATCACCGTTTCGGGGCGCACGCCCAATGTCGGCGGCCAGCCAGCCTGTACGTCCGCATAGCGGGTCCACTGAGCGGCGCGGTCGGCCCCGGGGAGATGCTGCGCCGCCGCCGACCAATAGGCGGACTGCACCGCGGGATCGGCCACGACGGGAGGGCCTGATGTCTGGCCGCGCCTGGCCAGGTCCAGCTTCCACAGGCCATAGTGCACCACTGCGTCCACAGCTGGCGCAGGCGCGGCGATCGCCTTATCGGGATTCACGATCCCCGTCGAGTCCTCCCACGCAAGGCCCACGCCTTGGAACACGACCGGCACCGGCGCGCTACCCGCACCGCGAGGAAAGGGGGCCAGGTGCCACTGGTTGCCCGACGGGATGGCAGCGTCGGAGAAGTAGGCGAAGAAGTCGAGCGGCGTCTTGGCGAACGGGCCGGCGGATTGTGGCGCCGCGAACGCACGCGCGAGCGCGACGAATCGATCTATCGCGGCACGGACGACGGAATTGCCGAGGGCGAAGCTGCCGTCCCCTCCCAACGAGCCGCTTTCTGCCCGGATGAAGCCGCCCCACACGAGCGCGGAGAACATCGCCCCGGCGCGAACGGGCGGGGGCTGTGTCACATCCGGAGCCAGAGTAGGGATCGGCGGCAGCACGCCAGCGTAGCCGGGGAGGCGGCCGGCCGATCGCGCCCTCTGGAGTTCCGAGCAGATCTGATCCAGGGCATCGAGGGTCCAGGTGTCGCTAGGCGGCAGCACGCCCGCCGCAGCGAGGGCATCCGGTCGATACCGTACCGCGACCGGGGCTACGTGAATGGGCAGGCCGTAGGCGATACCACCCCGGGTAAAGGCTTCGGCGGCGCCACGCACAAGGTTCGCGGGATCGTAGTTTATAGCGCGCAAATCGGCATCTAGGGGCGTGAAGGTCACGGGCGGGGCATGCGGGGCCGCCTGAGTGATCGCCCACGGCGGGGCTTCCGCCGTCTCCCAGCCTGCCGGGGTGAGGTAAAGGCCTATCTGGGATGTGATGACGGGAGCCACCCTCGGATCGTAGGCAGCAAACGCAGCGGCACCGGCGGCGTCATCGCCGGTGAGCAGGCGGATCGGGTAGCCGCCGGAGCTGGGGGCCCCGCGCAGTGACGCCACGGGACCGCATGCCGCCACCGCGGCCAGGCAGGGGGCGAGGGCCAGGAAGTGCCGTCTGCGGACCTGCAGGCCCGGCTTGAACAATGCCTTGACGTTCACTCCCGGGGTTTCGGTCATAGTGAGGCGTCGTTTCCATAACATGCCGGAGGCGCCCATCGAGACGCGCACGTCAGCCCCTCCTTCTACCTTGGCATCGGCTTCCCATCGGCATCGGCCCGCGCCGCGGGGCGGTCCCCAGCCCCCCAGGGCCGTTCCCCGTGGAGACGGCGCAGTGCGGCGAAAGGTTGGCGCCCAACCGACTGAGCATCGACACGACCTTCCTGCCGGCAGGGATGGTCCGCGTCACGTACACCGCCACGCTGACGGCCTCGGGAGTGGCCCCTCCGTACACCTGGAGCAAGACCGGCGGTGCGCTCAGCGTGACCTGGACCGGGCAGGAGAGGCTGAGGCCCTGACCCTGCTCCGTGGTCACTGGGGTGTAGAGGCGCTCCACCACATCCGTGACGTCACATATGACGAGGACAGGTGCCGGGCGCGTAGGGGCCACGGTCGTCAGGCTACGGCGGCTCTCCGCAACTTTGGCCATCGCGCTCATCCGGACGTTCATCCCCGGCACGGTTGCCCGTGGCCACCGGCGGTTAAGTCTTCACTGCTCCGCCTCGTGGGGGCTTGGGTTGCCTTCGAGCCGACGCCACGGCCCACCGACCGCCAGCCGGCCTTCTTGATCACCCCTCACACCCCGGTCGCATTGCCCACTCCATCCTCCTGAGCCCCCTGCGGGCCCGCCCCCCTCCTCATCCCTCGTATCCATCTCGCCCTCCCCTGCGCCGGCTGCCGGATCGCCCGCCGGAACGACGCGGCCCTGTGTGCTGGCGCCTGTACAAGAGGTGCCGCCGCCCATTACCGCGAAGCGTAAGGGGGCGCGGCACAGCGGCGATTGTCCTGCTGCCGCGCTGGATCATCGACCGCGCCGCAAGAGCGGGACTTAAGGGCCCGCTTCCGCCGCCACGCGGGCGGCTGACTGCCGGCGATGCCGCAGCGTGCGGCCGGGAGGGAGCCCGATGAAGCCAACGCGTAAGGCCGTTTCTGAGCCGTCGCGAAACGACGTCCAAGCGGCGCTGGCAGCCATGGGCGCCGACGAGCTACGCGAGGTGGTTCGCGAGATCATGATCGAGCTCGACGATGGAGCGCAGGGTCGCGTGGCGAGCGCGATCATCCGACGGGGGGCCCGTGGCGGCGCTGGCTGGGTTCCGGCGGCCCTCGACGACACGGACGTCACCGAGGCGGTTGCTTTCGCCCAGGCGGCCACGCGAGTCGGCCACGCCGATCCAGCGGACGTCGACGAGCGATTGCGCCGCGGCGTTGCCGCGTTCCTGCGCAAAGACTACGCCGCCACGCAGCGGATCTTCGGCGCCCTGCTTCGGCCGATCGCCGAAGGCGAGATCGATCTCGGCCAGCACGAGATGATCGACGAGGTCCTCGGAGTGAACGCCAACGAGTGCGCCGTGCAGTACGTCGTGTCGGCCTACATGATGTCGGAACCGGTCCAGAGGGCAGAAACGGTCCGCACGGCCTTCCACGAGGTGCACGGTGTCAGCTACTTCTTCGAGCCGATCCGGGAGATGGAGCGCGCGGCCATCGAGGCCTTGCCGGGGCTCGCCGACTTCCTCCCGCAGTGGCGCGTCATCATCGAGAGGGAGGCGGCCGGTGACCGCCACAGCGACTGGGACGGCGAGGCGGATCGATGGCTACGTGAAGTCATCAGGCGCATCGAGGGCTCGGACGGGCTCGCCAACGTCGCTCGGTCCACAAGGCGCGCCGACGATCTTCGAGCCTGGTGCGAGAGCCTGGTGGAGGCGGGAGACTGGAATGCGGCGCTCTCGGCGTTCGAAGAAGCCGCTGAGCTCGTGACGGCGCGAGAGTCTGCGCGCGGCGGGTTCCTGGACGGGGCCGCGCTCGCCGCCCAGGAGATCGGGAAGCAGGACGTGTCGCCATGGCTCGAGCGCGCTTGGCGTGCCCAACCGACCATGCCGCGCCTGCGTCGCTGGCTCGGATCGGCGACCACCAAGCACTCGATTCACGAGCGCGTGGCCGAGGCACTGCAAGCGTGTCCGACGCAGGCCCAGCGCCAGCACGCCTTCCTGCACCTGCTGCAGGGTGACGTCGGGCATGCGGCTGAGCTGCTCGCGGAAGCTCCCGGCCTTGGCTGGTCGAACGGCGAGCACCCCGGGCACCTGATCTTCACCTGGTTCCAGACGGTCCTCGGCGGGAACGGGGCGTCCCGCCGAGCCATCGCGCTCCCCGATGTCGGCATGGACATCGAGGAGCGCGAGTTCCTCACTTCCGATGGCGACGAGCCGCTGTTGGCGACGCCCGAGGTAGACGACATCCTCCGAGATGCCGGCGTCGAGGGCGTGTCGGACGCCAAGGCGCGGAAGGCCGCGCTTGCGGCCATGCGGAAGGCCGCCGAAATGCGCGTCGCCGGGGTCACCGATCAGAAGCGCCGGCGGCATTACGGACACGCCGCGTCACTGGTCGCCGCCTGTGTGGCGTGTGACGGGTCGCCCGAGACGGGCCAGTGGGCCGCGACCCTCCGCGGAAAGTATCGCCGTTTTCCCGCCTTTTGCGCCGAGCTCGACCGGCGCATGGGTTCCGGATGACCGCGAAGCGAACCACGAGCGCCGGTAATCACGAGTGGGAGTTCAAGGCCCGCTTCCGCCGCCATGGATTTGGCTGGAAGTCGCAGCCCGCGATCCAGCGCATCAAGCAGGCGGTGATCGAGATCAAGAAGGTCGCTCGCCACGACCCGGCGCTCGCCGCCGAGGGCGCCGTGCTCTTCCTCGAGCGCGTTTCCCCGGCGATCGAGCAGGTGGACAGCTCGTCGGGTGCCATCGGTACCGCCGTGAACCGTGCCATCGAGGAGCTGGTTCCGATCATCGCCGAGGCGCCAGCGGACGCGGGGGCGCGCGAGGCCTGGATCGAGCGGCTCTGGGAGGGGCACGCCGCAGATCAGATGCCGTACATCGACCGGCTCGCCGATCACTGGGGTGAACTGTGCGGCTCGAAGGAGGTCGCCTCGCAGTGGGCCGACCGGCTGCTCAGCATCACCCGCATGGCGCTCAGCCCCGATAAGAACCTGCGCGGCCACTTCCACGGCACGACCGCGTGCCTCGCCTCCCTCTACCGCGCCGAGCGCTACGCCGAGATCCTCGACGTTCTGAAGGACGAGGCCTTCTGGCCCTATAAGCGATGGGCGGTGAAGGCCACCGGCGCGATGGGCAAGACGACCGAGGCGATCCTCCTGGCCGAGTCCTCGCGCGGCCCGTGGACGAGCGACGCCGACGTCGACGCGCTGTGCGAGGAGATGCTTCTCTCGTCCGGCCTCGTCGAGGAGGCGTACACGCGCTACGGCCTGCGGGCGAACCGCGGCGGGACATACCTTGCCACGTTCCGCGCAGTCGCTAAGAAGTACCCGCACAAGCCTCCCGAACAGATCCTGGCGGACCTCGTCGGGGCGAGGCCGGGCGAGGAGGGCAAATGGTTCACCGCCGCCAAGGAGCTCGGCCTCTACACCGCCGCCATCGAGCTGGCCCGCGCGTCGCCCTGCGATCCGAAGACCCTCGCGCGGGCCGCGCGCGACCACGCGGCCACGCAGCCCGCGTTCGCCGTCGAGGCCGGCTATGCCGCGCTCGACTGGCTTTCGCAGGGCTTCGGCTACGAGATCACCGGCGCCGACGTCTGGCTGGCGTACTCGTCGGTGATGAAGGCCGCGGAATCGCTCGGCAGCGCGCCGGAGACGAAGGAGCGAGTCCGCAAGCTCACCCAGAGCCGCCCGAGCTTCGTGGCCGACATCCTCGGCCGCGAGCTCGAGTTGCGGCGTTGATCCCGCCGCGCCGCCCCAGCGTCATCCTCGGGGTCACAGCGAGATGCCTTCGCGAAGCTTCGCTACACGGCGATGTCGGGTCTTGTCCGGGCCCTCACTCGGGTCTCGCGCACGCTGGTACGCGCCGGTTCTTGCCGGGTTCCCCACAGGCGTGCGCCAAGAGGGACGTGCAGTGCGCTTTGCGGGCGCAGGGGCCGAGGGGCGCACCGGCATCGTGTAGAGCGGCAAGGTTGGCGGAGAGCGCGGGAAAGATGTGCTCGCAGGTGCGCATGGCGGCGGACCACTCACAGAAGTTGCCGTGCACCACTTGGACGCTCTCCCACACCTGATGGCGCAGCGCGGCGGGGGACTGGGGGCCAACGCGGCCGCGCGTACGAAGTTCAGCAGCGACATGCCGGCAGCGTGGGCAGCGGGGGCTAGGGCGCCGTCGGCCGGGGGGAGTTCACCATCCCGAGTGAGCGGCGGCGGTTGCGGGGTCGGGACGGGCGGTGAGGGGGCCGCCGGCGCTTCGCTTGTGGGCGGTGAAGCTTGACTGAACGCCGGAGGCGGCGGGGGCAACCTCCGCCGTCCCAGCATCAGGTAGGTGAGCGCGAGCCAGACCGTGGCCAAATGGTGATAGAGGCCAGGCCTTGACCGTCCTCGGTAATCTGCGAGTCCAACTTCCTGGGTCGGCGGTGCGCCACGCTGAGGCATATCCACCCGCTACCCCGCAGGAAGGGTTGCCCAACACGCCGAACGTCGTTACACCGGCGCAACACTGCAGCGACTATCGACCGCCGAGGCGTACTGAGCCCGCGGATGGCGTCCGGAACGGCTCTGGTGTCTACGGCGGGGGCGCCGTGGTCGAACGTCCTCCGGCGCCCCGTGCCGAGTCCGCGCGCGGTACGCCCCGGCTGAGGGATCGAAAACGGGCGTACGACTATGCTTCCGCCGGGCGCGACGCGCTGCCTCCGGACACCGATCGGTCTTTGCAGTTTCGCGGCCGGGGCCTCTCCCCGGGGACAACGACCCGAGCGGAGGGACGCGACGTGGCGCGCCCGCTCTCGGTGGATGACCTACTTGACATCCGCACCTTGGCCTCGCAGAACGCGGTTGCGCTGTCGCCCGACGGGCGATGGGTCGCCTACGCGGTTCAGCGCGACCGGGATTGGCGCCAGCGGCACCTGCCCCGGGGCGGTGTGGCGCTCACGGCGCAGGGTGCGCGGCTGTTGGTGACCGACCTCGACACCGGGCGGACGGTCTCCCCGACCGACCCGGACTGGACCTCCTGGGCGCCGGCCTGGTCCCCGGACGGGCGAACACTGGCCTTCTACGCCGCGACGTCCGACGCCGGCCCGGTCCGGCTGTGGATCTGGGACGCCGTGTCGGGGCAGGCGCGCCAATGCGTCCACGCCCCGATCCAGCCGTGGCACCTCGCGGCCGCCCGGCCGCGATGGATGGCGGACGGCCGGCGGGTCTGCGTCACGACACTGCCGGACGGGGACGGCCGTGGCCCCGAACAGACGGCGCCTGCCTCGGAGGCACCGCCGCGCGTCTTCGAGTCGCCCGAGCCGGCCGCGGACCGGAGGCCGCCCTCCGAGGGCCGCGAGAGTTGGGCCGACATCGGCCTCGTCGACGTCGGTAGCGGCGATGTCCGCACCGTAACCAGCGGCCTGCCGGTGCGCCACGCCTTCCCGTCCCCGCGCGGCGACGACCTGCTGTGGGTGGACCACCCGTCCGTGCCCGACCGGGCGCAGAACGAAGCCCGCTCGGCGCTGCACCTGCTCAGGGCAGACGGAACGGATGTCGTGCTCGCACACTTCACCGAACCCCCAACCGGCCACCACGGCCCGCGGTGGTCCCCCGATGGCCGGCGGGTAGCGCTCGTTGACGATGGCGTGGTCCTTGTGTGGAGCGCGGCGGATTCGAGGGACGGCCCACTACGCCTGCGGCCACCAGGTGACCGCCGCGCCGAGGAAGGGTTCGCCTTATGGACGGCGGATGGCGAGGCCTTGCTGGTGTGGGGTGAGCGGGCCATCTGGCGCCTTGCCCTAGCCGACCGCGGGGCGGCAGCGCAGCCCCTGCACGTCCCCGGCTGGCGAATAGTCAGCCTCATCCACCGGACCGATTCGGGCGTCCTTCCGGAAGGGGATCCGGTCGTCCTGGCGCGGAAGCCCATGGACGGCGGCGCCGGCTGGAAGCTCTTCCGGCTGCCACTGGACGGCAGCGCCGCCGAGCCCCTCACCGAGGGTGAGGGGGACTGCGAGGGCCAGCCGTTCCAGGCAGTGTACTCGTTCAACGCGGACGCGTCGCGCGACGGGACCCGCTTCGTCTTCGCCGCTGGCGACGTCCGCACGCCGCGGCAACTGTGGCTCGCCACCGACGGAGCACGGCAGTGCCGACCGGTCGCGGACCTCAACCCGCACTTGGGCGAGGTGGCGCTCGGCGAGCGGAGGCGCTTCGCTTTCCGCACCTCGGAGGGCGTGCAGGCGGGCGCGACGATCCTGCTGCCGCCGGACTGGCAGGAGGGCCGCCCCTGCCCAACCGTCGTCGCCTTCTACCCCGACGCCTATCCGTCAAAGGACCCCAACGGGTTCTCTGCGTACGCGGTCCCCGAGGTCGTCCACGGCCAGTTGCTGGCGTCCCGCGGCTTCGCCGTACTCATGCCGGACGTGCCCTACGACCAATCCGGCCCTGGGGACCCGGCCGCCGCGGGCACCGCAGCCGTCCTGCCAGCCGTGAACGAGGCGGTTCGCCTGGGATATTGCGACCCCGAGCGGCTGGCCATGAGCGGCCACAGCTATGGAGGGTACGGGGTCCTGGCCCTGCTCACCCAGACGGGGCGGTTCCGCGCGGCCGTGGCCTCTGCGGCGCCGGCGGACATGGCATCGATGTACGGAAAGACGTTGGCGGGCGATCACATTGGGGGAGAGGCCTGGTGCGAGTCGGAGCAGGGCGGCATGGGCGCCCCGCCCTGGGAGCGGCCGCTGCGCTACGTCGCCAATTCGCCGGTCTTCCTCGCCGACCGCATCCGGACCCCGCTGCTGCTGATCTGCGGCGACGCAGACCGGGGCGTGCCCTGGTCCCAGTCGGGGGAGATGTTCGTGGCCCTTCGCCGCCTCGGCCGCCGCTGCACGCTCGCCGTCTACCCCGGCGAGGAGCACAACCCGGATCGCTACAGCGAGGGGCACCGCATGGACGTCCTGCGCCGTGTGGTCTCCTGGCTGGAGGAGCACCTGACCCGAGGGCTCTCGCCTGAGCAGTGAGCTACGTGCGGGGGTCCGCGGACTGCACTTCCGTGACACCGCCACTCCTGGCAACTGTGCATAGGCGTGGCGCGACGGGCCCCGTCGCAGCGCCGGCCGCGCGGATGTCGGGCCGCCGCAACGGGGGTTGCATTTCGACGTCTCCCCGCCGTGTGGTGTATTGGGAGGGCGTCACTCCGCACGGACTCCATTCCGTCGCTGTCTCAACTGCCACCGAACGCAGCGCGGGGTTGATCCATGCGTGACCAGATCTCGGCGGCCGTGGCGCAACGCATGTTCGCCAACTCCATCTCTATATTCAATTCCGAGCCCGCATCGATGACGTTGAGATCACCTGCGAGGACCGCATCACGCACCTGCCGATTACCCTCACCGCAGCCAAGCGGCGGCATCAGCAGTACGCTGAACGGACCGGTCGCCGGTGCAGGGTGGGTTCATTCTGTGTCGAACCATGAAAACATCAGGATGCGCGGCGCTAAAGGGGTGAAACTCTCTGGATCCGGATGTCGTCGTTGACGTGCGTTCCCTGTCGAAGTCCTATGTGCAGGTTCAGGGAGGGGCCTTCTGGCGTCGGAAACGGAAGCATGTGCCCGCCCTTGACGAGGTCTCGCTCCAGATCCCTCGTGGGCAGATGCTGGCGTATCTCGGTCGTAACGGAGCTGGGAAATCTACGACCATTAAGCTGCTCACCGGCATCCTACGTCCCACCTCGGGTAGCGTCTCGGTTCTCGGGTTGGAGCCCTACCGCCAACGACTACAGTTGCTCCGGAGAGTCGGGGTTCTGTTTGGTCAGCGATCTCAGTTGTGGTGGGACCTTCCGCTGCAAGACTCATTCGCCGCGGTCCGGAGGATCTACGATGTGTCGGAGGCGCGCTACCGGGAAAACCTCGCGGAATTTACCCAGGTTCTCGGGTTGTCAGAGCTTCTGCCCGTACCCGTCCGCCAACTCTCTCTGGGACAGCGCATGCGCGGGGAGTTGGTGGCGGCGCTGCTCTTTGATCCTGAGGTGGTCTTCCTCGACGAACCCACCATCGGGCTCGACGTGGGGGCCAAGGAGCAGATCCGCAAGTTCTTGCAGCGAATACGTGCCGAGCGGCGACTGACGATGGTCCTCACCACCCACGACCTCGGGGACATCGAAGCCCTCTGCGACCGTGTGGTGGTACTCGATGCCGGACGCATCGTCTATGACGCGTCGTTTGACCGCATGATGACGGACCATGGATTCATCCGGACCATGACGGTGTCCTATGAGCACGTGCCGACCGTGCGTGCCGCCGCAGTCCAAGCGGCGGGCTGGGACCTTGTGGGCAACGAAGCCAACCGCATCGTACTGCGGTACGACGGGCGCCGGACAACGGTGCCGCAGGTCCTTGCGGTCGTGGGAGAGTTCGGTCCGATCGCCGACCTGGAAGTCGCGGTGCCACGGGTGGAGGACGTGTTGCGCGCGCTCTACCTGGGTGGAGTGGAACCCGGCCGGGGGAGTGAGGGTGGCTCGTGAGGTACATCGCCTTCGCCTGGGCTGAGTGGCGTACACGGCTTGCCTACCGTGCCGGCACCCCCCTGGCTGTGTTGGCTTCGGTGTTCACGGTCTACGCCATGCAGGCGATTTGGAAGGCCCTCTACCACTCACCGGAGATGGTCAGGGTGGGTGGGGTCACCGCCTCGGGCGCCGTATCATACATGGTCCTCACCCGCCTCTTCGTGCTGATCATGGACGACACCTGGACCCTCCGGCTCATGATGGGGGACATCCGCCGGGGGGACGTGGTGACCAAGCTGGCCCGGCCTGTGGATCTCCAAGGGCTTCTCTTTGCCCACACCGCCGGACGGCATCTGCACACGTTCCTGTTCCAACTCTTGCCGACCTTGGCGGTGTCCCTGTTGTTTGTGCGAGTCGGCGCCCCGAGGGAGCCTCTCCGCTTCCTGGTCAGCCTGACGGCGGGATACGTGCTTTCGTTTGGTATCCAGTTCTGCGTTGGTGCTTTGACCTTCTTTTGGACCCAGGTGGGGAGCTTCGCCACCCTCATTCGAGTGCTCGGCACCCTAGCTTCGGGGGCGTTCGTTCCGCTCTGGGTACTGCCCCGCGGAGTGGCGACCGTGCTGAGTCTACTGCCATTCGCTGGGATGTACAGCACGCCGTTGGATATCTACATCGGTCAGGTCCACGGTCCCGCAGCACTGTGGGGCGTGGCGCTACAGGTGGGATGGGCGGCTGTCCTGTGGAGTGGGGGGCGTGTGCTTTACCAATTGGGGCGGCAACGCGCGGCGTACGCGGGGGGGTGAGCGGCGTGCGGCTCTGGTCGGTGTTCTGGATGCTGGTTCGCTACAACGTGCGTTCCAGTTTGATGTACCGGGGCAACTTCGTGATGCAGCAAGTTCTGACCCTAGTGGCGCAGTTCGGGCAACTATACCTCATCGCCGCAGTGCTCGCGCAATTCCACCTGATCGGAGGCTGGACCTTCGGCGACTTGGCCTTCCTGATCGGCTTGAGGCTCTTGGCGCACGGGATCTACGTGTTCTTCTGCTGGATGGCCATCACCTTTGTGGACAGCGATCTGACCAGCGGCGCGTTCATTCGCCACCAAGTCCGTCCCATCCCGACGCTGGTGTTGTTCCTTTGCCAGGCGACGAACCTGTCCGGAGTCACGATCTTCGGTTCGGGAATCGTCATGGTGATCCTGGCGACGGCGACCGGCGCCGTCCATTGGACTCTGGCTCGTGTTGGCCTCCTCGTTCCCGTGGTAGCCGCCGGCGTGATCATTGAGATGTCGGTGTTTCTGGCGGTCGCTTGTACCGCGTTTTGGACGGGCAACAGCAGCCCGCTGTTCGGCGTTGTGTACGAGACACTGGGTGAACAGTTCCTTCTCTATCCCCTGAACATCTACAACTTGACGGTGCAACTTCTTCTGACGGTGGTGCCCCTGGGCTTCATCAGCTTCTACCCCGCCTACTCCTTTCTTTCGCTCCCAGCCGAGCCGTGGTCGCACTGGGGCCTCTATAGCCCGCTGGTGGCCATCGCTGCGTTCACACTTGTTTGGTGGCTTTGGCGGACGAGCTCCGGGTCCTACCAGGGAACCGGTAGTTGATCGACGACACATCGCGTGCGGTCGGACGGCCGAAGGCGGGCGAGGTCGACGCCGCCAGACCTCTGAGCACACTCGCCAAGGTCGTCTTGTGCGTGATTGAAACGGCTTACCTCTGCCACCATCTCTAAGCTGCTGACGCAGCGCGGCTCCTGACTCCGCCGGTGTCGGCGCAGCATATAGGCGGAGCAGGCGGGGGCGAACGCGACACCGCTGTAGAAGGTGGCGACGCGAGCCCCCCCAGCCAAGTGGGAGGGAACCGACCTTCGCTGATCACCCGCAGGCCCGGCCGCGTGAGCCCACAATTCTGCGGGGTACGCAAGAACAATGCGTGGTCACCGATCCCGACGAACTACTATATATACCCACCGGGAGGTGTGCTCGTGGCCAGCGCCGCTTACGATGCCTTCGCCGAGCAATACGCTGATCGAGTGCCCACAGATCTGGACTCATCCCTTACCGTGGAAGGATTGGCGACCCGGCACCTGCTGGTGGCCCTTGGGGACGTGAAGGGCCAAGACGTGCTTGATCTTGGTTGCGGTGAAGGCCATGTGGCTCGACGACTGGCGGTGTCCGGGGGCAAGGTAACGGGGCTCGATCTGTCGTCGGAACTGCTGCGGATCGCACGGCAGCGCAGTTCTGGGATCGAGTACGTCTGTGGGGATGCACAAGACCTGCAATCGTTCCGTGACAGCTGTTTCGACCTCGTATATAGCAACCTGGCACTGATGGACATTCCTGACCTCGTGGGGACCTATCGTGCCGTTCGACGAGTCCTTCGTCCGACTAGGCGTTTCGTGTTCACCTTGGTTCATCCTTGCTTCTGTGCCCCCGGGGGAGACGTCTTAACGGATGAAGATGGACGCTTCCTTGCGCGAACGGTCGCACGATATACGGAGGAGGGGTTTTGGCGGTCAGACGGCGTTGGGACAGTACGCAGTACCGTGGGAGCACACCATCGCCGGGTTTCTACGTATGTCAACGAGCTGCTTGCGGTCGGCTTCAACCTGAGGCGGTTGGTCGAGCCGACCCTACCTCCCGCAGACTACGCGCGCGCGTCCGCCCAGTGCTACTCCAAGATACCACCCGTGCTATTGGTGGAAGCGGTGCGGGACTGATCTCGTGGGCCCGCCGCTCACCGCTCACCGCGCTCGCGACCCGGCGGATCCGCCGGAGCGCAGTGATGGGGTGTATGGCGTTGTCGCGTTCAGCCCTCGATCCCCTGTCCACCGACGCCGTACATTCCGGGCCAGAGGGGCCACCGACCACAGGTATCGCGATGGCTCGCAAGGGTGTCACGGTGCTTTATCGGAGAGATGCTGTGCCAACCAGCCTTGAGTCCGCGACGCGAGGTCTAGGCGATTGTCCTGGCTCCACGCGCCCGGCACGTGATCTTCACCCGGATACACCAGAAGCACGCATTCTCGCTTCAGCAGGCGCATGCCGGTAAATACCTCGGCCGCCTGGGTCCAAACCGACAACGGTTGATCGCCTCCTGCTGCCACCAGGAGAAGGGGGGTGCGAACGCGGTCCAAAGAAAAGATGGGGGAGCTCTCGATGTATTTGGACGGGTTGTCCCATAGGCGCTCCCGCAGACCGATCTGTCCTGTCTCGATCCATGTCTGGTTCAAGAAGAGCAGCCGCTGTGGATTCAGGAATACGCCAGAGAGATAGGTCGACACGAGATCATAAACGCCGCAGGCGGCCACCGCAGCCTGAAAGCGATCAGTCCGTGCAAGCAGGCCGACCACGGCGTAAGCACCGAAGCTGTGTCCCACGACGGCCAGCCTGTCGGGATCCGCCAGCCCCAGTCGCACAGCCTCATCCACGGCGGGTACCACCGCGGACTCGACGGCATCGAGTGGGCTCTCCTCCGTGGGCATATGCGGGATGTCCGGATGGACAACGGCGTAGCCCCAGGCTGCCAGCAGGTCATCTGGTATCACGGCTCCGGCAGCAAACCGGTCGACTCCCCGGGATCGCGAAGGCCGCATGCCTGGATACACACTGAACACCGTGGGATGGGGGCCCGGGCCTGACGGCAGGACCACCCGCGCGCCGACCTGCTCTCCCCGGGTGGTTCGAAACGGGAAGGTTAATCGGGTCGATAGGGCCACGTCTCGCAAATGAGGATTGAACGTGGAGTACTGCCTCGGCGGACCAGCCATCAACCATAGATCGCCCGGCCTTCCCGGTTCGCTTGCCGCGTAGACGAAGGAATCGCCCACGGGGTCCAAGTCTGTAAAGCCGAGGTCGTGCAGGGGTGGCGTGGGGAGAGTCACCCGCTCGGGCTCCGCATCAGGCCGGAGTACGAGCAAGGCGGAGTCCCAAGTCTCGGCGTCGCGGGCCAATGCGAAGATGTTACGCCGAGCGACCTGCCCTATACGGGTGCTGATCGGCGCGACTGCAGTGAAGCCGTGCGCTGCGAGCAGACGGGCCTTAATCGGTGGGTCCAAGGGGCACAGCCAGAGGTCGGCGCCCAAGCGTACCACCAATGCGCCGCCGTCGGAAGTCCACAGCAGAACGTCTGCTTTCGGATGACGGCCTTCTGGCAATGGCAGGAGCGTGGGCGGGGCGGACGGAGATTCGGCATCGAAGACCGTCACGGCGCCGCCGGACACCAATGCGAACCGCCTGCCAAGCGGGTCCCACCGCACGGCTACCGCTTTGCCTTGCGAAAGAACACAGAGGTCGTGATGGTTTCCGCAGTGAGTGACTAGATGGAGCGTACGTTTGCTCGCCCACTGGGGTTCCATCCATAGAAAGGCGGCCGATCCGGGCGATGGGATCACATCGCCGACCGGACGGTCCGGGAGCAGGGCACGTGAGGTCCGGTCCGCCGCAGAGATCGCGAGCACATCGCATACAGGGGGAGTGGCGTACCGGACCGCCAGGGGTGATCGGAATACAATCGGGCTAGGCATCGTGTCGGCCGGGGCAACTGGCCGCCCACCAGGCTTCTGCCACACGACGAGGCTTTCCCCGTCGGCTAGCCATTGCGGACCGCCGTCCGCTGGGACCGCGGAGGTCTCTGTTTCGCTCAGGGGCCCGGCTGTCGATGCCCCAACCATCCAGGACCATAACTCGAGCCGAGCCCCGTCACCGGGCGTGGCGTAGAAAGCGAGTCGGCTGCCGTCGGCATTCCATACAGGTGCCCATGCACTCGCGTCGGGCGGACTCACCTCGGTGACCATCCCTGTGGCGATCTCCACAACGAGGACGTGCGCCCTCCGCACGAGGGGTGGGGTGGCCAACACCGCGCCCCTGTCTGGGGGGAGGTGGTCACCCTCGCAGCGCACTACACAGGCGATATGCGACCTTCGCGGTGACAGCGCCACGGTGCCACCCGGTGCCCCCGCAACCAGCGTCCGCGCCCGCAAGACATCCTCGAGCCGATAAGGCCGCCCAGAGCACTGCATTAGGCCCACCTCCAGCCGCGGTTGCCAGCCATCATGCCAGCCTCTGGGGCCGCACAAACGCCTGTCAACCAAAGTCTCGCATAAAAGCCTTCTTGCGTGTCGTCAAGTCGTTACACGGGAGGCCTGTAGAACGTGGGGAACGCCGGTTGCCAATTTCACTTCTCCAGTCCCGAGTCGGCGAAACGCCACCGTCATGCCCTCCCGCCTGAGATGTGGGCATTACCCGACATCTATCGGTGCCCCCGAGGTCCCCAAGCTTGCCCGTGAACCACCGGCGACTTCTCGCCGCTGTGAACCCGGCTGTGCGTGAGGTGACTGGCGTAGAGGACGGGCCCCGCCCGATGGCGACGGAGGGCCCGCCGATTCATGGCGGGGGCATCCGCTAGGACGGCTCTGGAAAAGTCACTTGGGCCGAGGCGAATCAGAACACCTGATCCCATGTCTCCGTAATCACCGCCGCCAGGTGCTCGCCGTCCGTACTGTTGCCCGCCTTGGTCTCGACGTGCGTGATCAGTTCCGTGGCGCGGTCCATGCCGATCTCGCCCTTGTGCCCGTCGAATCGGCCGCTGCTGGTCTTATGCCCGAGACGCATCTCCGGATCGGTCACCGAGCAGACCCGATCCTTCGCCACTCCTTGGCGAATGCGCACGCCGCCGGCCTCATCCGGTTCCACGTCCTGTCCCAGCACCGTCTAGTGCAGCGCGTCTGCTACCGAGCCGGAGTGGGGGGGAGCATTCCCCGGCCCCGGCAGACGCCAGGGGGAACGTCAGGACGAAGACGGTGCCTTGTCCGGATACAGTGGCACATGGCCCCCCGACCACGCCGTGACATACAGAGGAGGGAGTCAATGCCGCCGATGCTGGGAACGCCGACGTTCCTGTGGGGTGTCGCGGTGGGATTCCTGAGTACAGGCATCGTCTTTGCGGTTACGACGGCCGTGGAGTCCCACCGCCGCCAGACCATCCGCCGTGTGCTGGCGTTCTCCTTGACGGCCATGGTCGACAGCCTCCAGTACCTGCGGGAAGTGGCGCCGGCCGGCCCGGTGGGCGATCAGGCCCGCCGGTGTCATGAGTTGGCCGCCGCCGTGGCGCGCTTGGCACAGGAGTGAACAAGTCGATGTTGGCCGGTCGGGAGCCACCTTGGCATCGTTGCGGCGGCGAGAGCGGTGCATGGAAGGCCCATACATCGGTCGGCCGGGCGGTGGTGGCAAGGGCAATGCAAGCTTGAGCCTGGGGTCTGCGGCTAGAGTGCCCGTCCGCCTCGCCACCTTGGCTGTACATGTCTGGTTCGCCGCCGCGAGTGTTGTCGCGCCATTTTACAGGGCTGCTTCCGCCTGGCTATGCCTCGCGTGCGGGTCTCGCGTGCCCCGAGGGCATGTTCCGCACCGCCCGGCCTCCCACGCCATTCTGCCAGTCGCTCGTGATTGTCCGCCCGTACAGTCGAGACGCAGCAGCAGCTCGGCGGGCACGTCGCGTGTTCGAAGAACGGTGTGGCCCTACTCGGGCCCCCGGCCACAGCCTTTAGGACGCCTGCGCCTTCGGAGTTTCGTCCGTCGCGGTAGGCGCGCGCGACTTACGGAGTGAGCGGTGCATCGAGTTCGAGAGGGGCGGTCTGGAATGCTCTACTCCGGAAATATCTCGTGATTGCGATCGAACCATAGAATACAAAAAGCATTCCCATTGCGATAACCAAACACACGGGCTTTGACATTGGCTCTCAATTCGGTGATTGAGGTAACATCTGGGGTTAGGCGTGCTCTGATGTGTGACTGCAGACTGCAGAGCATCCGGAAACTGCTTAATTAGAATCAGGTCCGGATTCTATGCCTTAGGACTTGCTGCCAAGGAAGTTGCTCAATGGTTCGAACCATCTCTACAAAGGCGAGCACCTCATCGGGTGTCCATGTCCATAATTGATGGCGATTCTTATCGCAGTCTGCGAACGAGAAGCTCGTTACTCGGTCTTCTGGTTGGTCGCGCAACGTTCGCCCGACATGGCTTCCGCCAATCGTTGGATCACGACGTGGAGGCGCGGGCTTATTTGGCATGCTTACCTGTCGGTCACTGAGGCATAATATTCGCGCATGCTATCAGGGGCAATTACTGTGTCCCTCCGACCCGAGCGCCGCGCCTCCAACCACGGACGCTCTTGGTGCGTAAGCCCTTCGAGATATTTCGCAGTGTAGACGCCGTAGGCGTTCCACACCTCGTCAAGGAACACACGGTCTTCTTCGGCAAGTGCTTCACAGTCGAACTCGTCGGGCGTTGGGGATGGAATTGGATTGGCGCCATAGTCCCGGTAGTTATGCCAGAGGTCAACACATACAGGTCCGTGCGTCCACGCTTCGATATGGCCAGCAAATAGAGGCTCATTGTGCAGCGCCAAATGCCATGCTTGCGCGTAATAGCAGAGTTTCTGGAGCTTCAGATGTGTAATGTCGTCCCCAGCTTCGCGGTCGGGCTTTGTGAGGAAGTATCGCGCACATTCAAGAGCAGTCACGCGAGTCATCCCTTCCAGCCCCACGCAGCGCAGTCCCCGGCCAGGATAATTCAGATGGAGCATACCCGAGCGCCATGATAAGTCCATGACGAGTGATATACGGGTATATTTGCAACCACGCGGCAAGGCACTTCGGCTACGCGACGGCACGCATCCCGCCTCGATGGCGGCCTCAACCGCTAGCAATCGGCGGTATTAGCCGCGCAGGGGCGCCGTCCTACAGCCACTCGCTCAGGCGGTGCCGCAGCATCGGGAGGTTATCCCGCGTGGCAACAGGTGCTGGCCGCTCGGGCTTCGTGGCCGCAAGGATCGGCGGTTGGGGCGTGTGCAGGTCTTCTGCAGCCGGCCCGGGCTGGGCAAGTCGCCCCAGGGCGGGGACTTTGCGGAGGCGGCCCGCAGGTCGGCACGAGCCGCCACGAAGCCCGCCCATCCTAGCATAGGAGCCCTGGGGCACGCGCCTGTGCGGATCGCCGGAGGCCGCGGCAGACCGGATTGCATGCGCCCGGTGAATACAGCGCCGCCAACATGTGGGCAACGGTTCCACCACGGTTGCCGCGTAGGTGTGCTAACGAGGCGGGTTCCCGCTTCACCGCGATCTGTGTCCGCGTTGAGGGCAGGGCGGGCGAGCGGGGACTACGAACAATGGGACAGCGCGAGATACGGTCGCGATCGGTAAACGGGGGCAATCGCATGCGCGCGTCGGACATCTTGTACGCGGCGGTCGGGAGACCGGCTATGGCCAGCGCGTCCGCAGAACCGGGGTGTTGCGCGGTCTGTGGCCGCGCCGCCACGCGCACCGTTCCGGCGGACCTCCCGGCGACCTTCACCGCCCTGGACGCCTTTGCCGCCCGCGAGTCGGGCCGTATGTGCGAGCCCTGTGCCTTCGCGACAACCGGCATCGCGGGAAAGCTGCGTCGCCTGCCGGGCGCGGCGGGCTTCTTTGCCACCGAGGGAGGCCTGCTTCCCTTTACCGTTCCTAAAGTCATAAGGGTTGGTATGAATACCTTCGCCTTACAAGGCCAGCCGAACAGCACTGCCGACCATTTGCGCCGGGGGATCGCACCCCGGGACCGCAGCAAAACCATCACAAGGCGGGCGTTGTGGTGCCGGAGCCACCACAGGTGCCACCGAGGATAGGGGTAGTCCCCTGCCACAGCCTCGCCGCCGACTCCATCCAGGGGCGGCGAGGCCCAGGTCACTGCGGACGCTTCGCGTCCTACGCTCCCGGCATCCGGCCCCCTCGGAGGGACGCCGACCACGTTCATCAGTACTGACGCCCGGATACCGCCCCGAGCGCCAGACCTCCCGCAGCCCTTGGGCCACACGACGCCAGTCGCTCCAGACGTGCCTCGTCCGATTCCTTGCAGGTAGGACGAGGGCGGACCTGGACCGG
>Ga0080006_1144724_pt1 | contig 31774 bp, 27 predicted proteins | sample RS3BMetagenome_FD_69209 | JGI IMG/M metagenome (GOLD analysis project Ga0080006, IMG submission 69209) | Ferric oxide microbial mat and aquatic microbial communities from Rainbow Spring, Yellowstone National Park, USA - RS3B (SPADES... ...
CGAGCGACTGAGAGGCGTGCGGGGTCGGGGGGGGCGGGGGGCGCCCCCCCCCCCCCCCCCCCCCCGGTCCATCGAATGGCATCACAGCGTATTGTCAGCATGCGCGATGGCTATCCTAAAGCGCAGATGAGACATAACAGACACGCTCCTCGGTTGCTCGCACGTTGCCAAGGGACCCCAGATCGCTCATCCAAAGCGAAACACTGATTCGATCATGTGAACAATGGACTCATTGATGCGCCTCTGGTGTCTGGTTGCTTGCTTGCTTGCTTGCTTGCTTGCGGTTATGCTGGATTCTTGCTGAACCGAAAAACTGCGTCTATCCGGGTCTGGCGGAGCTGCGCAAGTGTTTGCAGACACTGGTGAAGAAATATCTGGCGCTTCGCTGACGCTTTTACGTGTCTCAGATACCAGCGCACGTTTTCATCGAGAAATACGAGCAAGATCGATAGAGCGAGCGGTCGGGTGCCACGCGTGCTGGCCAGCGCTTGAGGTGAGGCTGTAGAAGCGGTCACCGACACGATCGTTGTCGGTGTTCAGAAACAGAACCGATTGGCGGTGTCTATCGAGGCATCGACTCGGGGTGGTTTTTTGCGCTGGCTGGCGGCTGATTTCCAAACTCCGGGATAACCTCTGCAGATGCGCGCACGTCGCCGATAGGGAACTGGATGACGCGGGATGTGTCTTGTTCAGGTATTCGGGCCCATAATATGACGGCCGTTTTTTTAAATGACGATGATGATGGTTGCAGTTTCTACATTTGCCATGTAGGGGTTTCTTGGTACCGAGCTCGTTCGCTCTGCATACTGGGTTGCTCTGTCACGGAATCAAATCTGCCACAACGCCGTTTACGGTAGACAATGAACTGCACTGGAGCGGGCTCTCGACCCGTGGACCACTGAGTTCATGCGAACGCACGGCGTTTTGCTTCTAATGACGCATCCCAGAGCTCCTCAACGCACACGATCCTCTGGGGTGAACCGCACTCGGGCCTGACCACTTCGGCACGTTGTCGGCGTGTCGTGCTGCGCAACGAGGCGATGTGCCATGCGCGACCGCCGGGATAGCGCTTCTGCAGTATCGCTGCGTTGGTCAGCCGTACGCGAAATGCGCAGCAGGAGCGCTTGCCTCACCTCGAAAGGTGTCGTCTTTTATCGTACAGTGTTTCTGCGACCACTTGTCGTCAAGCATCCCTTATGTAATCATCTCACCGTAAAGCCATATCTGTCCAGTCGTCAACGGGCGGCTTGGCTGGCGCGTCGGCGGCGCACTCGCACTCTTCAGTTGACGGGGGTACCGTCGCGGGTTCCTTGCCAGCGTCGCCCGCGTCCTGCTCGAGACGCTCTTTCTGTGCAGCGGCCAGGTCCGCCTCCCATCGTCGCAGCAATGACCATCGAGGATCCAGAATAAACTCTTTCAAGAGCTGGCGGTACGAGCGATAGGCGAACAAGGTATCGTAAAACTCAGGAGCCATTTTCTTCAACTTTGGCAGCTTGTTCCAGGGCACACTCGGCAGATCGTGATGCTCGTTGTGGAAACCAATGTTGAACGCGACCCTGTTCGCCCAACCGTAGTACGAGTAGGTGCTCTGGAACGGTAGCGTCGGATAGTGCTCTTGAATCCAACGAGCGCCTAACGGATGTAACCCAACACTGAAGATGCTGGACAGGGTCAAGTAAAAAATACTGATCCAACCGCCTAGAAGCCAAACGCCAACCATGGCTACCAAGTTCACCACTGTGTTGATGCCAAACCAGACGTACTCGCGCATGTTCGGTATGCGGTGGCTGTAAGAAACCAGACGCAAACTCTGGAAAACGAAAAACAGCGCCAGCCACAGAGCCTTGCGCCAGCTCGAGTTGCCTACGAGGCGCGCCTCCCACGCGGCGGGCACATCGGGGTCCCGCTGCACACGGTTGAGCTCGATATGGTGCAGAATATGATAGTATCGGAACATCATCCCCGAGGGAAGCACGTGAATCGTATTCGCTATACAAAGTACTAGACGATTGAGCACAACTGACTCTAAAATGAGGTTGTGTGTCGCGTCGTGAATGAGCACCCACTGAGCGTGGTCCACCACAGCGCCAAAAACATACGCGAGCACCGCTGCGCTGACCCAGGAGGTGCGGCCACTTGTGCCAAGCAACACAGCCACGCCAAGCTGCAGCGCAACAAGCAGAACGACGTATAACGCAGACTTTTTGTTGGTACCATAGAGCTTGGAGACCTCGGGGTGCTCACGAAGGAGCCGGGCCCGTCGACTGCCGTGCGGGTGTTTCCGCCGAATTTGCTTTGAGGCCGCAAGCTCAGCGTTCTCCGTGGACAGCCCTAGACGCGACCAGATGCCAACCTGTTTCTCGAGCGCCACGTTCTCCTCGAATACTCGAGACGAGTTCATAGGGAAAATAACGGCAACAGGGCGTGCACAGCGTTCGGTTGACCGTTCACCAGCGCTCGCGTGCCGTGCACCGACAAAAGAACCTCCTCAATCAAACGCGTGGCGCGTCAACGTCAGCGCCGCCCTCACTAGGCGGCGATCACAGTGGGCGGTGTCCGCCCTGGAAGCGCACCCGCCGCGCAACGAAGCATCGCGGCGCGTTTGCATGATCAAACACGATGGACACGTGGCAGGCTCTCCGTGCGCCTCTGCGGTGGCAGCGCGATCCAGGCTTCGGCCACTGTCGTTTCGTGATCGCGTCGCTTTCGGCGATCTGCACTGGAATGCGTGCGTGCAGGTTTCCTGATGGTGTGGTGCGTCGATGTTTTCTTCGATGACAAAACGTTTACATTGACTTTGGATCCCAGATTTCGGGGTGGGTATGAAGATTCACGTAATTGTGTACCATGATGCACCATACCTCCAAGTTCCATTACCCGTACTTCCTCTAGGATATACTGGTCGTTTCGCACGTGCTATTGATCGCTGATTACCTGCCGTGAGCACCCGCCGTAGCGCTCACACCGCTGAACCAGATGCTGCACAGAGACAGAACAGCTTTGCCATACCACTGAGGGCGTCGGCTCGATGAATGCTTCAGGTGAGACGTAGTTGAGTCTCTTAATTATTCTGAGCGCCTGCAAGCTGTGCAGACAGACCCACGAAAAGCGGCAGCGCGAAGCGATGTACTAGGGGTCCACTAGGGCCAGGCGACGCCCAGACGCAGCATGCCCGCTCCAAGTCCCAGAAGAAACTGCGTTGAGCACAAGTTGCTCGGATCTCAATCAAGCACCTGCCACTTGGCGGCATGAAGCACAAGTCTGGGAGACTCTTCCGGCTCGCGGGAAATTTCGCCCATACGGTGAAGCTTCGAAAATACGGAAACCTGTCCTCCATTTTTACGTATACCGTAGAGGGGAAAAGAAATCGTAATTTCGTTGCTAGTAAGTGATTAGTCTCTGTTCTTTGTTCTACGTAGTGTACTCGATACACGCACCTGGGAGATGTGGCAGGCACGAGATACGACGCGCACCTCGCCGTTGAAGGGAAACGCGAGCCTGATCTATATGATCTAGCTGTAGAGTACAAGTTGTATTTCCGTTGAAGGCATCGCAAAGAATAGTTTTTCAGTTAAATTGTGTTTCAGCCCTCAAGTAAGTATATTCAAGTGCTTTTCGCTGTTTGTCGGAGAAGCGTTCAAAGTGTGTTCTTTTTCGAATGAAAAATAAAAAAGGAAAGTTATGGAAAAGGAAGTGGAAGATCCTGGAGGCGCAGTGGCGCCGGCTGCCGGAAGTAAACGAAAAACGGTGCCGAGTCCAGGGGAACAAGACGAAGAATCAGAGGCAGGAGGCCGGGAGCCAAAAGCTACACGAAAGGCTACACTACGACGAGACGGTGGTGAAAGCCTGTCCTCTTCGATTTATCAAGGATCCGTACGAGCAAAAGTTGCAAAAGGCCATCAGAAACCGTGTCGAGTCGTACGCCATGAGTATTATGAAGGCTTTTTCAGGAGTAATGAAATTGGTGACGTAGATGTTTCACGACGTGACGCAAATTGAAACATTCGAGTGTCGGGAAGAATTTTTCAACAAGACCTTCATCCGCCACCTGGCGGTTTGCACAGGGGAAACGCCGAGGAGGAATGAGCGGGAGCACGCCTTCCACGAAAGCTTCGCCAACTACCGCTTCAACGTTACTCGATACAGGGGAGACTGGCGCATGTACGAAGACAGGGCAATAAAGTATCTCACAAACCTGAAGAATCGTATGAACATGAACCTCAAGCGCTTCATGATACGCTCCGTCTTTGCAATGCGCCCGGGCCTGTCTCGCACAGGGATGTGGGCCATCATCGATGCCATTACGAACGATTCCCGGGATGAGCAGGAGATCGAATTTGTCGACAAGAAAGCGTCACGCAGGAGAACGAAAGAAGCTTCTGTAACCCGTGCGGCTATACAAGAGCACTGTGCAGTCTTGGGGCTGGCGAGTCCAGCAGAAAGTATATCAGAGTTGAAAAAGATGAGGAAGGATACCATCGCCTCATCCTGCGATCTTTCGTGTTTTTGGACCGAGAACTCGAACGCAAGGCGGAGATGAAACTGAGTGAGGAAAACAATGAAGAGTGGGAGAGACGGAAGGCTTTCCTAATGGGGAAGCGCTTCAACGTGGTTCCTATATGCAACATCAAGTCCCATTTTGTGAGTATCGGCTCCAGAATCCTTCACGGTATCATGAAGGAGATCTGTCCGGAGTTCGATGTTAGCAGGGAGGAATTCTCCGGTGAAAACCGGGAGACGTACTGGAAGAGTATCTTCGATTTCAAACGTCTCAAAGCGAGCAAACAACAGCTATTCACTGGATTGATCGAAACCGATGGGGTATCCATATGTGTCCACTATCGGCGGTTGCAGGTGGATCGTCCCATTGTGTCGTCGGCTGCGCCCTCGGCGATGCACAAAGAAACCAATAGGGCGCACCCTGAGACGCAGGAATTGCAGGAGAATGAGAATGTCTCCGGCCTTGAGCCCGGCAACACGAATATCATGACCATCGTTGCTCCGAAGTGTGCGAAGGATGGTATCGACGGCAACTTATGTCAGAAAGACATGTGTCTTTTAAAGTTCTCAGGAGCGAGATACTACCGAGAATCGGGAATAATGAATGCGAGGAAAAAAGTCAGAAGTGGGGCTCATGAGTGAACGTGCCCCCAGGAAGCGATCAGCAGCGTGACGAGCCGAGGAGCGCACTTTCAAGCTTTCCTTTCATTCACGAGAATTCGCGCTGCTCATGACGAGGAGCTGTGGAACGAGTACACCACGCCGCCCCGTTGTGTTCGTCAGCGTACGAAAATGCACCAGGGGAAGCCGTGTGCATTCAACAACTTCAATGAGTTCAGCGCTCTCAAGGAAGACAAGAGTCAGAAGCTTGTAGTAGCGTACGGAGCAGGGCGTCCACAAAAGCGAGCGCACCAGCGCCGTCGACACGAGCATACACGGAACGCACGCACCGTTTTTCCACAATGCCGATAGATGAGTTCCGAACGTCCTGGATGCACCATGAGCTCGGGTGTAGACTTCAGAGGGTCGAGATGGGAAAGCGCCAGCGGACCCCTGAGGATATAGAAAAGCACAGAGCGGTGACACAAGAGCAAATGGAACGGGGGGCGAAACCTCGAGGGCCACTTGCATTAGTAAGTACAACCAGTGATAGCAAGAAACGCATAGAGTTCGTGAACCGAGACTTTCACGCCACAATCAGTATCAGGGGATGTGCGGTCCTCGAAAAGAGGCCCGCACTGTTGACGCTAACCAATTTTATCAGGCAGCCTCTGAGGGTTGCATTATGTAACGAGAAGGTAAACCCAGTCGTAGTCGTAGTAGTCGTAGTAGGTGGCCACTCGAAAACAACGGCAAGGCGTCTGCGGGCGGGTATGCATTGATGTTTGGGTGGTGGGGGCGCCGCTCGCCCCCCCTGTACACTGCATATGCGACGTTTGACGCTTGGTCAGGTTGCGGTGCTGCCGGAGGCGGCGCTTCATGTCCGCAGCACAACTTATTCTTGGGAGTGGGTGTCTGTCTGTTCGACAGGACGAACAGTGCTCCCAGCTACGTAGCGTACTCAGCGGAATTCAACTCGAAGCCGCAGAGGAGGAAACGCAGCGGTTCTCGGACCCGCTGACCCCCGAGGAGCGACGCACCGTGAACCCCTGTGCACAGGGGAGAGCGGTATCGCCGCCAGAGGTACCGCGTTTGCCGCACGTACACACAGCCAGTGAGGTTCTTGAGCAGCTCGCACAGAAACCAACGGCATGCTCTCTTGAGTGGCGCGTTCTGCACCGTCCTTTGCTACCGGCAAGCTATCGCAACATTTACTTGCGCTGGTCTCGCCCGGTGCGACACATTCTGATTCTCTTCACCGTCTACTCTGATTCTGCTCGAAGTTCCGCGGTTAAAATATGTCAATGGCTTGAAGCTGAGTATCCTGAACTCATCCTCTACTCGGAAACAGAGCACACGCTACCGGGCACGTTGCACTTTCCACGGGAACAGACGCAGACACCCATCGACCTGGTCATCTGCTTGGGTGGTGATGGACTCGTTTTGCACGCCTGTGCATCGCTCTTTCCGAAAGCGGCACCACCACTGATGCCTTTTCATCTAGGATCTTTGGGCTTTCTCACACCCTTTCCGTTCAAAAATTTCCCGTCATGCGTTCGGGAGGTAATGCGCGGCAGCGACGTCACCGTTACGCTGCGAATGAGGCTGGACTGTGCTATCTACAAGGATGGCGATGGTCAGCGACCCCTGATCCAAAAGACTGTATTGAACGAAGTCGTCGTCGACCGTGGTCCAGCACCGTTTCTCAGTAATCTGGAATGTTACTGCGATGACTTTCCAGTGACGCGCATTCAAGCTGACGGAGTCATCCTGGCGACGCCGACGGGTTCCACAGCGTACTCGTTGTCGAGCAACGGCTCGATGGTGCATCCTTCGGTACCAGCTATTCTACTGACGCCGATTTGTCCGCACTCGCTGTCATTTCGACCGGTGATCTTTCCAGACTATGTAACGCTGAAAATTCGCGTATCGCGTCATGCGCGGGGCTCAGCCTGGGTCAGTTTCGACGGACGAGCGCGCACGGAACTCCAGCGCGGGGACTACTTACGAGTTCAGATATCACCTTGGCCTCTAGCTACGTTGAATTATAACGACCAGACACAGGATTGGTTTCGTTCGGTATCACGATGTCTCCGCTGGAATGAGCGACCTATGCAGCGGCTGCTCTCGCTCGAGGGAAACGCCTGGGAAGAGTCGCCCCCGGCTGGCGCTTCACCGAGAGCGCCCAGTGATCTGACCCCGCCAGCTGGCACTGGAAGTCTAGAGCCGGCTCCAGCAACGCCACTGGACTCCTTCAAAGAGGAATGCGGGTCGCCGGACCTGGTAGAGCCCGAGCGGGAGGCATCTACTTTCAGTCGGATCGCCAATGCGTTTCGCTCGCCACCCGAGTGGTTTTTCGCGCGCAGCATGGAGAACGATCACTGCCCCAAGGGCGACAGTAGCGCTTCTCGCTAGCGTTATACAGTAGCTTTCCGTGCCGACCTCTATTCGGATCTGCTTCCCAGCTCGTCGAGCGAATCAGGTCAGATTGTTGGCACCGTTGCCACGGAGCGCAACGATGCCTCCAGCCTGGGGCCCGACTTGGACCGAACGGCGGCAGAGAGGCCTGTCGTCTGCATGAAACAGACGCCCTCAGACGTTTTGTTGCAGTCAGGGCCGGCGACACTACCCCTGCGGAATACGCTTCCACGTCCTGCTGCTGCAACTGCAGCGGTAACGTGTGTAACCGGTTAGGCGGCGACAGCCGCACGCTGGGCATGGCGGCCATTTCGCAGTGGTCGTGGTGCCCGGCTTCCGACCATGCCGCAATCGCTATCGGTTGTGCGCTGGGATTCTCGTACGCCCCAAGTCGGCTGTGAAGCAGTCATGTTGCGTGCGAACGGGAGCTTCCCAAGGATTCTTGCTTGAAACACAGACGGGGCCCTGCGCGCTGCTCCCATCGCTGCCGGCTACGGTATGCTTGCCGTACACCCAAGGGCGGCTCGGAAGCAGTCATGAATCCAACTTGCGGAAGCTTCCCATGGATTCTTTTGTAAAGTACGGACGGCCTCGGGCGCGGCTCCGCGAACCCGAACCATACGCCACCGTCTCAAAAGGTATGACCAAGCATGTGTTCTATGTAGAGCATGGCCGATCGCTGCGTCTCTGCACCGCATGGTACAATACGATGCACGATGCCCGTATCAGCTTACGGTGAGACGGGTTGTCAAACTCGGGTGTACATGTTCAACATTGCGTGTCTTCCAAATTTTGTCAGCAGTAGCCTTTGTGGGCATTTTTGCAACTACTTCGTTTTCTCCCTGTGATCTCCTGCTTTCGATATACCGGTGTCTCTCGTAGCGACAACTCTGCTGTACGCAGTCGACGGATGTTGATGGCAGCGCCCAAGACCCGATTACACAGCTCCCAGCAGCTCTTCACGTATTTCATGCGTAGGCGCAAGTTGCGATCTACGCTCCACTCGCAATACGTACCCTCCTTGTGTGCATCGTCGGTGCGCTCTCCACAACAGAAACACTTGTCTGAGACCAGGTGTTCGCACACGTCCACCACCACAATTCCTCTCCCAAGGGCGGACCTGTTGCGCGTTATAGATTGCGTCAACGCTCGGTATACGCCCCCGTTGACGAGAATCAAGGTCTCCGCTGGGTGCCTTGGTCCGTATCCGCACCCGGTGCCATACCGTCCGATCACGGGCTTCTTCTGGGCAATCTCATCGGCAAGTACTCGCTGCGCTGCACGTGCATGCGCACACTGTTCCATTCGACAGAGGATTCATGGAACACGATGTTGTCCATGACTAAAGCAACACCAGTAGGAGGATCCAGGCTGGAGAGCAAGTCGTAACAATCCATTCCGTCAACGCTCTCTTCGTGCAAGGCAGTAACGCACTCGCCACTGCAAGAGAGCGCGGCGATGACTCGATTCCGAGTGCATGACTCTTTTCCGACCGGGAAAACCGGCGGGAGCCTCTGGGCGCATATCCCCGCAGAGGTACCGTGCTGCAGGTATCGAATGCGCTTTTGTCAGTGGGTGAAAAGAGAATGTCATTTGTTTTTCGAATGGAAGAGATCGTCTGACGTGACAAGTTCAGTAAAGTTCCGACATGAGCTCGTCAACAGGTCCTCAGGCAACGACGTCGAGTGTTTGTCCTTATCAAGCTGTCGGTGCAATTCGCTTCGCCCATAAAATGCCTTGAAACAGAAGATCGAGAACCTGAAGCATGCGCGATTTGGGCATGTCCGACGTAACGAAAGGAGAAGCGTGAAGCCTCGTACGAATGCATTGGATAGACATGTCGGTTACGTTACGAATCCTCCTTCGAGGATATCACGAACCATGCTCATGGCGGTGACGTGGCGAAGTCGATCGACATGGAGTCGTATGGGGCACTCCAAAACGACGACCGAGATTCCTAAAACTACTTATGCGTACGTGAGCCCTTTTTGCTGCACTTGGAATGCCGACGTTCTTCACGTCGTAAACGTAGAAAACATCGAAATTCAGGAGCAGAGCGACCATTCCAGCATTCCGTCTCCATCCGACACCAGTGTCGATACATAGTTTTCAATGCCAACGCCTGGCAAAGACAAGGCACCACCGGACACCATCTCGCTTCACACGTTGGCCGTTGCGCGACATGCCATGGGTTTGTCAACGTGCGGGCCTGGCACGCCTTGGCTAAGCGCTATCTGAGCGGTCGCATGCAAGTTCACTCGAGCACAATGGAGCCGTACACGTGGCAAAGTAATATTTCCAATAACTCAACGTGGCATGACTCAAAATGCCATCTCTGGTGATCTCGCCCCGCGCACTAGCGCTGCGAAAGCGCTGTCGATCCTCCTCAGCAAACTGCTGGTATACGTGGTACCAGGACGGTAGGTACACCCGCTCGGGGTCAGCCGGCACCTGAACCAGATCAATATCGAAGAGCTCGATAAACTGCTCGTCGACGTAACGGGTTTTGGTGCCAGCGTAGCTGCGGTACTCATTGACGATCGAGCTCAGACTCCAGCCCTGTAGTTTCCGCAGACATCCAACAACGACGCCTACGGCGTGCACGCCGCTTGCACCGCAGATCAACAACGGGTGCGCTGCACGACAGAGTACAGTTTCGAGAGCCTCTTTCACGAGCTCCTCAGAACAGGGTTTCCAGGAAGCCTCAGTCGGCTTGAAGACCCGCATGCCGAGCTGCACGAGCTCCACCTGGTTATCCTCGAAAAACTGGGTGACAACGCGCGTCGGCGACTCTTGAGAAAGCATCAGCACAGTCTTCAGGTTTAGATGTTTTAGAAAAGGGAAACTGAGAGGATGTGGCAAGTTCGCGCGGTAAACGCCTTGCTCGACGATCCCGAACGACTCTGGCGGTGAGAGCGTCGCCAGCGTCTCTGCCTTGGTCGCACTCGAGCGGCTCATAGTTGTTGTTGTTGTTGTTGTTGTTGTTGTTGTGAAGGAAGCAGTGCCTGCAAACACAGGTGCAGCTCCGTCCATTCAACAGTGACAGCGTCGTTGAGCGCCCATGCCACTAGAAGTGCTCGCGTTTCAAACGGCGCTCGTGTGACTGCAGAGTTCGTACGCTCAGGCCCGCTGACGTATAGGTTCCCCTGCGACTCTACGACGGTTTCAGTCGCCGGATGCTGGCGTTCTTCCTCACTTGTGCGTGAACCTGGAGGCTGCGCTTCACAACAGGGACAACTGCGAGCCGGGCAGCATAGCGTTCAAGCGCCGATGTACGACCGACTCGTCGCGAAAGCGCTGCGCTTTAGAGCAGTGGAGACGGGTAGCCTCTGTTTTGCGCAGGTGTTCGCTGTTTGCGTGCGAATCGTTTTCAGAAGAACGATATAATTCGATGTAGATAAGCCGAAGACCATGTCGTACGTTTCAAAGCGCACGCTTTCGGGTCGCAACCGCGTGATCACTTCTATCCAGTGACAAACCTGGGAAGCCGCCGCTCTAAACGACGCCGGGGAGAACGACAGGGAGCAGGTCTCTGACGAGCCTCTGCGTTTTTTGAACCGGGCTCAGGAAATGTGCAGTACTTGAATCTACAGGCCCCGTCCAGTTTCATAGGTACAGGTTGCAATGGTCCGGCTGCCAGGGCCACGAGCTGCGCCCCACCCTTTGAAATGTATAGCGGGAACACGAGGCACTCGGCACTGCAAGCGCTACCATCATGCATGCATCAAGGTCAACCGCTTCTACGTGATCATCTAGGCTGGAAGTTAGCCGCACGTGACGTGTAGACTGCGTCAGCGACGACGACTCCGACTTGCGACAGCACGCGGCGTCGCTGACCCCGGGTGAAGTCTACGCAGGCCAGAGGTATTCGTGGGTGGCGGTAGACGACGCTGTGGCTCGACATGGACGCTTGCGAAAGCGCTTAGAGGGGCACATACTATCCGGACGCTTCGTGGTGTGCATGCTTTGAGTGCATGCTCAACTCGATCCCGCCTCTATCTACATGCGACTCCAGTAGCATCTGCAGCTTTTAGGGACGCTGCACACGCCCAAAGGAAACCGAGAATGCCCCTGCATACCGTGGAGCACGACGCATACGCGTTGTGCGTCGATCGAGACAGGGATGACAGAGGCGATGCGCTCAACACCAGCCATAAGCGCACAGGGAGCAAGTCGGGTACGATAGGGATGGGTAATAGGCGTCTCGTGCGGCGAAGCCAAGAACGATGTCGATCAAGCGGTCACGAAATGGAAGCGTTCGCACGCCCCAGACTGGGGCCTGATCAGTGTGTGGCATCGCTTTCGATAGAACATTGCGTACAAGGCGGAATAACGTGATACCGCTCTAGTGCATCAGGTTGGATGCATCATGTGAACAAGCGAGAGAGAGAGACAGAAGCGACGCATTCCTGAGCAGACGCGAGCGCCAGTCCCGAGATTCCCTGATGAATCTTCATCGAGAGTCGGTAATGCTCCACTGTGCATCTTGAAAAAGAATAGGTTGACGCATGCACGAATATCATCCACGCTACGCAAGTGGCATCGTTGAACCATTCGCGTTGTTGCTGGGCGACAGCTCATGTCGCGAAGCGGTTACGCTGAAGCAGCGAGTGGGAGGCAGCTCCGCAGCTTTTGGTGCCTCAACCTTCGCAGATGCAAGTTCACACACGCAAGCTCAGCGCCACTGAAAGCAAACCGCGAACATCGAGCCTAGGACGGGTGTTTGGGGTCGAAAGCCCCTCGCAGCGAACCTCGCTGTTGGCTCCGAACACCAAAACGACGGTACGTGAAACCAAGGAACGACGCGTCGCCCTCTCCTAGAGCGTGCAGGTCTCGATACGAGTACCGAAGAAAAGGCTGCATTCGAAGCTGCTCCCGAAAGATTTTACGCGAACCCCGGAGCTCGCCTTGTTTGCGACTTGCTGGGTCCGCGTTCAGCGGGAACGCTCTAGTCGTGGGTGTCCTCGAGGCTGTCGATGACCTGGCGTTCGTCGAAGTCAACGAGGCGTCCGCTTGGGCGCCCTCAATGTCAACTACACGGGGCACCTGTTGGGGCTTTCGCTGATCAGCAGGCGGCAGCGTGACAGCTGGTCGCGGGCGTGCTGGGCTCGCCAGAGTGTTCGCGGGTGCAGTGCTCCGCGGTTCAGTGCCGGTGCGTCCCGCAGGCGGTACAGTGGCCTTGGCTTCCTGGCTTTTTGGGTGCGTATCGTCCTCGAAGTGGTCAAAGTAGCGAGTATCGGCATCATGACTGAGTTCGGGCACGAACGGTGCCCGCATCTCTCGCATGCGATTCCAGTCAAAGCCGTGGAAAAAGGGATGACGTTTGAAGTCCTCGAGACCTTCGCGGGCGCCCAACCTGTTTTCGGGATCTGTCAAGAGAGAACGGATGAGGTCTTTGGCTGCTGGAGACACGTTCGGTCTCGCGGGGAACTGCAACGTCGTGCGCCAATTGAGTATTTTGCGACAAGTCTCCACGGAGTTTTCCGAATAAAAGGCCGGATATCCGTAGAGCATTTCGAAGATGATGACACCCAGACTCCACCAGTCACACTCCTTGCCGTAACCCCTCTTCATGAGCACTTCGGGTGCGATGTAGTCCGGAGTGCCGACCGTGGAAAACATGCGGCGTCGTAGACCGCGTCGCCAGGAGCCTTTGCGTTCTGCCTCGCTCATAGCTGCGATACGATCCCCGCCGGTATACGTCAGATCTGCGCCCGGTTCCAACAACGGCGCCATGCCGTAGACTTGCAGCTCATAGGCCGCAGCGAGTCCAAAGTCGGATAATCGAATGTGACCATCCTTCGCGATAAGAATATTGTCAGGTTTGATGTCGCGGTGAGTAAATCCTAGACGATGCACCTGCTCGATTGCGGTTCCGATTTCGGCAGCGTAGAAACGTGTGCTGTCCTCGTCAAGGGTATCCCTCTGAATGAGCAACTGCATAAGATCACCGCCCGGTAGGTACTCCATGACAAGGTACAGGTGTTCAGCGTCCTGGAACGTGCAGTATAGCTTACAGACGTATGAAGCGGACTCTGCAAGCACCAGGAGGTCGCGCTCGGCTCGTACGTGCGCCACCTGGTCCTTGCGAAGCATTTCGCTCTTGCGGAGACGTTTCATGGCGTAGAGCTCGCCGGACTCGCAACTGCGGACTAGGGAAACTTCGCCAAACGCTCCCCGGCCGATAATTGCGATGTGTTCAAAGTCATCGAGGGTTATTCGACTGCGCATTTCGCGCGCGAACTCCTTTTCCCGTCGGAAGTGCTCGCGGCGTAGCATCTGTTTGTCCGCATCCGAGAGACGAAGGCGCTCGAGCCGTTCCTCAAGAAGTTGACGTCGTGCTTCGGACTCGTTGAATGCGTGGGCAAAGTTGCGGTAATACTGCTCTATCAATCGTTTTGCGTACAGGACTCGCCGTTGGCTCTCATTGACCTGCCGCGAGGAGGCAACTGAAGAGCTCGCAACTGCTGTCTGTTCAACGGGTGCAGCTGGTGCGCCAGCGGGTGGAACTCGAGCCGGAGACTTCGATATCTCCAGAGAGCCTACCGTCGTCACTGATTGAAAAGGTGTTGTCGGACAGCTTGAAGAGCTCTTCGCCGAATCCGAATCCGCGTGCAGCTCGCCGGGCTGGTCCCTAGACATGCGCACCAAATGAGGTGATGCGCCTGCACCCGCAGGCTGGAGCATCATGAACGGCCCCTGCTGAAGTCGTTCCCCAGCAGACGCAAAGATGCACCAGAGACGCACAAGAAAGTCGCTCGCACGCCGTGTGTCGTCGTTGCGTCTTTACGTACTCACCGCGACGCGCCGTACAGCTTCAGAGGCAAAAAATGGAATCACTGGTATGGATCGGCTGCTCGGGACGCCACGAACAGCTGCGTGGACACGTCTTCGAGAAGTACCCAGAATCACACACAGTACCGCAGCGGATCTGTTACACTCGTATCCCAGTAGTGCTGCGCACTGACAAGCGCTCGCTCAGCGATACTTGTACCAGCGACCGTCGATCGCACCAAAACGTGCTGCGACGCGTCTGCACTGTGCTTGTCTCGTTCCAGCAGGTTGCTTTCAGGAAAACGACGACGACGACAACAACAACAACAACAGTCCAGTAGTGATCTGGTCCCAAGTGCCTGTGTTCACTGCTTCGGTGCTCGTTCTTGTCAATAGCAGTCAGTCGGTCACTCAGTCGTTCAGTCACTCGTGGTGCCGTGTGCCTCAGCCGGTCGCTGCCGCAGTCGACGGCAGTGGTGTGGGCGTGTCTGCACGCGCTCACGCCGGACACGCATCAAGCGCCGGGCGTGTCGAGGCCGCAGCTGCAGCAACGCTGCGATCGTAGGCGCACGGGTGGCGGCGGGAAATTCGGCACTGGATCGGTGCACACCGGAGAACGTCGACATTAGAACTTGGATAAATTGTACTTTAGCTGGTGCGTGTCCAGGCAGCACGCATGCCTCGAGAACCTCATGATTGCTCGAATTAGCATCTTTTCATGAATGGAAGAATAGTCAGGTGAGTATGCAACGTTGACGTGGATGATCTCTGATGGGCAGCGCTTGCCGAGCTCATCGGTTTACCGCTAGTTGGGGCAGGGCGCTAGCTAGCGTGTGCGCACACGCATACGTTGCTGTGAAAGGGACGCTGTTTTCGGGCAGTACGCTCCACTTCACTTGTGCGTTGATCGTCGTTCGTGGCTAGTGGGGTAGGGCGAATATCTGGGCGCATCGTATTGTTTGGAAATAGAATGGATGTAGTGGTCCAGAGGCGAGATGTAAAGTCGATGATGTGGTGCGGTGTCACCTTGTGTGCATCCTATTCATGCATCCAAATCTATGCAAACTGGCAACATGCTATCGACATTCTAACAGGATCGGAATCAACGCTCTACAAAGAACTGAATGGTCCGTTGACTTTGGCGGAACAGGTGGAACCTTCTGTGCAGCGGGAGATCGAAGCGACCCACAACATCAACGCGTCAGTGGAAGCGCGCCTTTCCTCGACACCCCAGCAAGATACCCTTCAAAGTGCAGCTGGACGTTTTACGATCGGTGAACTGGGCCCGCATCGGATGCACTTTTGCGCGCAGACGATGCGCATGTTCCTTCGGTCCATTCTCTTCGGCCGTGGACGCGACGCTCGAAAAGACAATGTGCCTGTGTGCCTGCGCCCAAGCGATACCCCAGCGCAGATGCTCGCACACAACAGGAAAAAGTCGCTGCCGCCTCTGCCACCAGGTGCACGCCATCAAGGCGATCGCGTCCCCAGCCCTGAGCAGTCTCGCTCGAATGTCGATAGGCACGGGCGACAGCGCACGCACGCCGTCTAAACAGCTGCCTTTGATCGAGCATTCGAGACGACGCTCCGGCTCGCCGTCAACCAGTCGTCGGAGTCGGATTCGATGCCAATCTCGTCGGCGAGCTCCCGCGGCTTGCGCTCCATACCCTCGGCCATTTGAAGAATGATCTGCCGTGCCCGGGAACGCCTGAGACGCAGCGCTTTAAGCGCTCGTTCGTGCTGTTGCTGAATGTGCTGCCGTCGGCTGCTATCGTAGCCGGCACAGTGTACTTGGAGCTTTTCAATGCGCTCGTCGATCGTCGCAGTTTCGGTTTCTAGAAGAGCAACCCGCTCTTTTGCTTCCTCTGTTCGAGGCTGCGCAGAGAGCTCACTGATCTTAGCCTCCAGCACCTGGCACTCCGCTGATAGTTCCTCGAGCTCGTTCGCAAGTGTCTCCAGACGCGAGTCCAGTGCAGCTGTCTCTTCGGCAGACGGCAGGGCGATATTCTTCTGCCGAATCAGGTACAGTTTAGCCTTTCCATACTCTTTGCAGGTTACGTACTCTGAAGTTACCAGTTCAGTAAGTGCTTTATCCAAAGCAGCTTTCTTCATGTCTCCCTTATTTGCTAAACTGTCTAGAATATTTTGCAACGAGAACGGCCGGTTCTGACTCGCGAGAAAATCGTGGACGAGCTGCAAGTTCTTATCTCGAAATGTTGGTGCTGTCGTCTGATTACCGGTGTCCACGTTCTCCTCATCTTCATCTTTCGTCCGAGCTCTTTTCTTTCTCGTTGAAGGCGACTTTGCCGGCATGGACTCGCCCAGTTCGCGCAACGTCAGCACACGCGCTGTAGCGGGTAATCCCAGTGCGACACCGTCCAGCAGTAGACGGCACGGTGTTGGCGCCAGCGTTCCCGCCACCAGCATCGACAGTGCGCGCACGCCGCTGCCCGCGCACGCATCCAGCAGCAGCGCGCCTATCATGGCGAGCTTCGCAACATTCCTTCCCATCGACAGAACGTTGATTCGGACCAGGAATCCTCGATTGCGCACTTGATATCAGCGATTGGTAGTGTGTTCATCGTTCCACACGTCGGCTCCAAGTTCAACGACGAGTCACGGATGGTGACGCGCGCTGTCGCTCAGTGAGTAAATAGCGCATGAGGTGCGCGTGCATGCATTTGCATTGTTGGTTATTTGTCGATGCGTGTCCCAGGATGCGTGACTCTATGCCACTCATCACGAGCACGCATCGACATGTTTCTCTTGGAATATGGGATCGAAGCATTGCTCCAAATGTTCTGTGAATGCACGGGCAATCTGGATATCTAGGGATACTGCCCAAGGTGCTTTCAAATTGCTTGTGATACTGGATGGAAGCATTGCTCCAAATGTTCTGTGAATGCACGGGCAACCTGGATATCTAGGGATACTGCCCAAGGTTCTGTATCAACGCCTGAGCATTCCATTCATCCATGAATCGCCTCCAATTTACGAATAGAGACTTACTAGGTCCAGCGACCTCTCGTGCGCCACACCTACGGTTAACGCCGAGCTCAGCGGAGCAGAGACAGCGATGCCGCACGCTCGCGAACGTCGAGGTCGCCGAAAGCTCTGCTCCGCCAAGTTCATTGGAATGCTCTCCGCAAAATCGGCGGTGACACTGAAGGGTCCACGTGTGGTAGCACGCGCTTCTCGGAACCAGCCACAATCACAACGAACGGACTTGACGCAGAGCGCGCGCGAGGCAGCAATGTCAGCCCGTCTACCTTTAGTAGGGCTGAGTTTGTGGAAACGCCAAAGCCCCGCATCCGTCCATCGCACAGAAACCCTGCGATGCCGCTTCTGGCGCACGATGCACTTACCGCGGAGCGGAAACGAGATCCAGCTTCTTTCGGAACAAGCAATAAGCCTCTCGACACGTTGACATGGCTCGCAGCGTCGCCAGCGAGCTTTCGATGCACCTGCTAGGCGAGTGGGGAGCTTTCACCCGCCTTGTCCTCAGCGGCATCTGCGGTAGTAGAAACGACTTGTTCGAGTAGCGCAGGTGCGGGTAGCCGCTCTTGGCTCTGGGAAACCCCAATCAACAACTCACGATATGTATTCAGAATGGTTTCCAGAGCGGGATTCGATGCCAGCAGTGGTAACACAATCTGTCGAATGAGCGCCATATTGGAAGCTTTCCACCCATCGCGCTGCTGGCTGTCGATGCATTCCCCTGAACTCTCAGTAGTGCTGAAACCCCCGAGTTGATCACAAAGCGCAACAAGACGGGCCTCGTCACCGATCTGGACGACCCACTCGACCAGCCTCTGTAACCAGAAACGAGCCTCAGCTTCCTTCTGCAACCTGAAGGCCGTCACAAACAAAAGCTCGAGATGTGCTGTCGTGTCACTCGCTTCCCGTTCTGGGTCCGCAACCTCGCGCAGACCTACGCGCTCTGGATCAATAAACGAAAAATTCCTGTCTTCGGTACACGGATCCGTGCAGTCCAGGGTCGGCAAAGCCTGCTGCTTTCGGGCGTCGTAGCCGGTTGCGGATACCGTCGCCTCAGAAAAGGGACTCGCAAGGAAAGTGTCTTCCATCAGCCGGATCCATGTGGCGTGCGCACCCTGATGCATATAGACATCGCCGTTGCGGAGAAACAGGAGTAGCACTTGACGCGAAGCATCCCATTCGAAGCGTTCGGGCAACAACCGCACTGGCTCGAGATTTTCGCTCGCCAGCAGAAAACTGGCACTGCCCCAAGCGAGTGGGCGCGAGGTTTGCTCGGGCCTCCAGTCCGTCAAATCGGTGACGTGATGGACTTGGAACGAAGCCTTTTCGGTTAAGATGAGGATCACTCGTTCATGGCGTGCCATCCAGATCGCTGGTGCATCCAACATGAACGGTGGCGCCAGGCGGAGTCCACTGCGGCCAGAGAGTACGTGCAGTGCAGCATCACTAGTACCCAGGATGATTGCATTGGATCCAGGTGTGCTGGTGAGCGCAGTGACGGCTCCCCGAACAACTTGTTTCCATAGAGGCGAACCAGAGCGCACCCCAAAAACGAGCGAAGTATTCAGTGGTTGACCAACAGATTCGATGCAAAAATTCGGCGAAGCGTCCTCGAGAATCCAGAGACGTCTTCTTGTATCCGTGCCGGTCGACAGAGGAATCGTTGACCTGGAGGTTCCCGATGAAGCCACCGGTGCTACTGTAGAGGTCGCTTTCGGTGTCGCGGCAGCGGTGGCGAGACCATGCATCTCTGTATGGTTGTTCGCCAACGACTGCTCTCTTCGGACGCCGCTGTCGCTACGGAGTGCATTTCTAGGAGGTTTTGGCAGCACTTCTGGTGTGGAGGCGCCATTCATCGCAAGCGACCGTTGGCGTTTCTTCGCCTGCACGGCATCAGCAGAGTCAAGTGGTTCGCGCTCAACGCCCGCTGACGCCAAGTGAGCAGCATGCTGCTTAGCTGCAACGCCGAGCGACGGTGTGGCAGTGGCGTGTTGCCCGCCTATCGGTACTGGAATGATCCTTCGCTTCCCGTCCTTAAGACGTTCCTCCCGCTGATTTTCCAAACGCAGCTGGACGCCAGCAGCAGGGCTGGGCTCCTTCGCGCCCGCTTTGCCTGAGGATGGCGGGCGCGAATCCCCCGGCATCGAATGCTCGACGACAGGTGTACTGGTCTCTGCTCCGCTCTTCGCGAATGCGGGTGCTTGCTGCGCGAGCTTGCTCCGCTGCAGTGCAAGTGCGACGGGATCCAGCATACCACAGCTCGCATCTCCCAGCTGGTTCGATGGATGTGCCCGCAGGGGGTTCACGCCACCAGTGAACAGAGTCATCTCTTTGGTGATCGCCTCCTTGGCTACCGCCTCTGGTACAACGTAGCCAAGCTCTTCCGGATCAAACTGCGCAAAGAAAACACTCCCGTCCGTTGAACAAGCTACCAGAATATCGCCGGCAGTGTTCCAACTCAAGTCCAGAACATCCCCGTCAAATAAATCTACGAGAGAAACGAACGGTTTGCCGTGGTCTGCTCGCCAGATCGTCAAGCCGTGATCTTTGCTACCTAGGGCGACGCAAAAATAGAGTCTGTTCTTCTCCTCGAATGGAGGATGCGGTGAGCGTGCGTATACGCACGGTGACCATCGAATTGACACCACTGGCGCCCGATGCCCAACAAACTCGATCGGATCTGCAAAGTCCTGTATACGACGGTACAGAGGCGCAACATGGCACTTGTTCCGATAGCCGTTGGTGGCGACAAGCTCGGCACCCGATGGCGACCATGCCAATCGCATAAACCAGGATCGCAAGTTTGCCTCAGTCGTTGCCGCCTCAAACTCTTCAGAAAGGCGTCTTTCTATTTCGCCCCAGTGGTCGGTACGCCACAAGAGCACCGAGCGATCGTCAGACTGGGTGGCAATGAACTGGTTAGCCGGATCCCAGGAGACGCCTTTCACCATCCCATGATGGCCTCGCAGGCGAGCAAGGAGGCTCCCGTTTGCAGTGATCCATTGATCATCATCCCCATGCTTTGTGCTCAGCTCTATACGCCAGACGCATACGGTATTGTCCACTGAGCAGGAGGCAAGCGCCTCCCCGTGCGGGGCAAAACTCACGTCGAGAACGTCCGAGTCATGTGCGCGTAAGATCGTACAAACAGACCAGTGTTCCTTGCAGGCCGCACCGAGCGGCGCTTGAAGCAACGTCCCGCGGGCAAAAGGCTCAACCGCCGTCACCGCTCCAGCAGCAGCAGGCACTCGACTAGATAGCAAGACAGTGCCGTCGTCGCCACCAGAGGCTAGAACGTTGCCGCCCGGATGCCAGCGAACGACGTTCGCAGCACCCTGGTGTGCCGGTGTTACAACGCCGATCAGTGCCGACTCCAGAGTGTTCTCACATGCACCGTTCTGTTGTGGTGTCGTGCTTTCGTGTGGTGCACCAGGGTTACCAAGAAGGCGAGCGCACTGTTGTTTGGCGTCCTCCCAGAGCGCACCTAGCCGCCATAAATGGATCTTTCCATCCTGTCCACATGTCGCTAGTCGCACCTCATCCAGAGGAGCATCACGAGCGCACGGCTGAATGTCTAGAGAGAAAATGGGCACACAGGCGTTATCCGCTCCTGCTCGCCGTCTGTCACTGCTTGTTGACAAACTGTTTGTTTGCTCCCCGGTTCCAAAGCCACGTTGGACGCCCAGAGGTCCGTTCCCAGTCCCGGCCGCGTGACGAAGCCAAACGGGTTTCGTGAAAATCACCATCCAACACGACCGGTAGGATCGCTCCTAGCGTCCGCAAAAAGCGTCCGTTTACCTAGCGTCAAGGAGTCGCGTTACCCAGACGCTGCACAAGCGCGGGAATGACGCAACCCTGCATCTGGCTGGAGCGGCGATCGATCTGCTTCCGAGGCATGGTACTGGTCTTTTTTTTTCGATGATCGATGGTGTGTCGCTCAGTCGATACGCGGGATACCAGCGCACCTGCGGTATATAGCATGCTCGGGTGTTATGATGGAGGTCCATAATGCAGCGATTCGAACATTGATATAGTGAAGCCTGCATACGGCAACACCAAGAGAAGCGCTCTCCGTTTCTAATAGGCATTTTTCGCGCATCTGACAGTAGTAGTAGCAGTAGCAGCAGCGACAGTGTGCTGGGGATTCATGTCGTAGCCGGTTCTCGCCCGAGGCTAGACATCGACCAGTAGCGGAGCACGCTTTCCAATCCATAAAGGATGAACCCTGATCCAGAGTGCGGTTGGTGCTCACAACATAGAGTATTTTGGAGGAATTGGGTTGCATGGGCATTGCGAATATCTCGCAGGATCCATAGCAGAGCCCTGTACTCGCAAGTGTCGCATCGGTGCATCAGGTGAGCAGCTTGCGGGTGTCCGGACGCTACCCACGATCGAGGTCTGCACCGAACACACCTCCATAACGGAGGTAGACGGGTTGCACTTTCGCCAGGGCGTGCTTTCATGACACATTATGGACTCTGCAGTCGAACCTGAGCTCCATTCAAGGCCTCTCGTATGAAGCAGAGAAACTGGGGCGCTCGCGCTCAAGCCGGCGCCCGCAAAAGCATAGTGCTCGAGACAAACCCTCGGCATCCAGAGAGTCTCTCGATGAAGCCCCGGTTCTATGGATGGAGCGCTTGCATCCATCGAACGGAACCTCCAGACTTCTCAACGCGAACGTGGTACGGATCCGCAGTAACGACCCGGAGTTTCGGCGTGATATCGATGTGGCGTTTCGCCGGATATCAGGGAGCAACGCTATGGGATATGGAAGGGAAAATCGTTCGCCACAATACCCCATCGCTCTTCTTTTTCAGCAGAATGTTTACACGAGCCAGGGATTCCCGATGATACGCTGGATAGCACCGATCGGAGAAGCATCCATCGTTCCATGCATAACCGCCAAGCTTTACAGTGCATACTTCTCCTCGGAGATATTGGTTATTTCTTGCGCTCAACCGAGTGTCGAGCGTTCCGTGAGCATCCGAGGTAGAGCGAGCACCTTCTTGGCGCCACGCCACCAATCGATACAGGTGTACGCGTGCAGGTTCGCCAAAGGGCAACGAGCATCGCGCATTCCATTCGCCGGGCGGCGTGCACCGACTTGGAAAGCTCAAGCATTTGGATACTTCCAAGATATGCATAGAGCATCGGTGAGCGAGCTTGGATTAAAGTCGGGATGCTCACGACCTTTCTGCGGAACGGAATCACTCAGTTCCGCTGCACGGCACTGGCTGCTGATCCCAGAAACCGTGACTTTACCATCGAAGCTGGCCGGAGCAAAAGCCCCAGCGCAAGCTGTGTCCACGGCATTATCGCTACTGTCAAAGCGATGGAGTGTGATGCTCCGGGATCACCGCATCGACGACTCGTTCGAAGACTATTCCACCGAAAGCTGGTGTCAGACACAGACGCAATCGAAGGGGCCCATCCAGCATCGCGAGCATGACAAAAGCCGCATGCCATAGCCCGCGTTCGTGCGACTCGTCCAGCAGTACCGTTTGGTTGATCGGAGGCGTTGAAGCACAGCGTGAATCCAAGCGTGCTATCATGCAATATGCCCTGGGCGAGGAAGCCTCCCAGCGTGCTGCTTTCGCTTCGACAGCGCTCTGTCACAGACGGAATACATGCCACAGTGCACCGCGAATGCATAGACATAGATGAGCGCTTTCAGAGAGGCGAGGTTGGCGTCCAAGCGAATGTATCGCACGATGGAATACAGAGGTAGAGCTGTGGATGCAGCATTTCGAGATGCCGCAGTGCCGCATACACGACGCTCTGCAAGTCTGGCTGCAGGCTTACGCCCTACACCATGGAATACAGGACATTCAGAGAAGCTCATGTTTGCGTCGCCCAGTTGTGTGGCAATATTGACGCACCCGTGCGACTCTGTTTGGAATGCGTCGACTCTCCACTGCAGCGACAAAGACATTTATGGATCCGGAGAAAGAGCTCTATGCCTGCCTGCTACTGTTTGACGCATTCGATAGCGCTCTAAGATGGAAACAGCGTTGAAATTGGTAACCATTCGCCAAGAGGTTCATTCTCGTACTCGCACTTTTCCGAAAGGGCGAGGCGACAGGGGCGGCAGCCACCTGCAAGGCCGCTACCGCCCCAGCGACGCGTTTTCCATGGGAGATAAACGGCTGGCTTGACTGCCGCCAGCACTTGCGACGCAAGACCCCTGCCCCTGAAGGGCGTGTCCAGGTACCCACTGTAATGCTCTTTGGGACGCTCTGCACCGCGTGATCCACAGTGCTCGAGTGACCGCTGTGTCTGGATCGGGCACCTCTACTGGTGCCAAGCGGTTACTGTCCTAGCTGGCAGACAACAAGTTCCTGTGCGGTTTGCGCCTCGAGCGCCCTCTTCTTGTTTACTACGATGGATACCGACGACAACGTACCGCTGGCTGGGTCGACGGCCTCGCAACTGGCTGGTGTAAGGCCCGCACCCGTGCAGCGAGCGCTCGGCACGCAACCCCGTGCAGCTACTACGGAACCGAGACCGCCCGCACCTGCGACCTTGGAGGGTTCGGATCTGTTGCGAGACGCTGAAACTCTTTTTCAACGAAGCTTGAAAGAAATGATCAGCGTGTTCGGAACAGCTGATGCTGTTGAAGCATCCACCGGCAACTCCGATAGTCCTGTACTAGAGTTGAAGCAGCGGCTTGCAAACATCGCCAGTGAAGCTTCCTCCTTTCCTTTTCTACGCGAACTGACAACCACCTCGGATGATCATGTAACTCGGTTTGCAGTGGACCAGAGCTCAGCCATCGATAATACAGCGCTCGTAGCCGACACAGTCGCTCGATCCATGCGGGAAGGAAGTACCCTCATCGACTGGCAACATGTTCAGGAAATGCTCGCTTCCATCGATGAATGCATTCATCGAACACTCTGCCAACATCGTCCAGAGCTTTTAAAACCGCTAGCCGGCATGCAGCAAAAGATCGGTGAGATCGAAGCACGACTTGACGACTTGCTCAATGACTTTGCAGAGGCCGATTGTTTGTATCGGCAGGAAACCGCCGAATGGCATCAGCTGGAGGCACTTCAAGGAGAGATCAGGGATCTGACTGAGGCGGAACGAGTCTTGAGGTGTACGATTTTCATCCTGGGCAAACTCGAACATTTTGAGCAGACGTACATTGCAGTGCTGGACCGCCTTGCGGACTCGCAGCAGTCAGCGACTGCGAGTACCTCGCACCCTGTACTTGCAGATCATGCCGCTTCGTTAAGCCAGGCGGCAGCGCTGCTCAGTGATTTGTTCGAGCTCATGCGGCCGGAGCTATTCGAAACAGTGCCATGGATGTCTGCGGTCATCGAGCGAGGCAAAAGCTACAGCAGACGCGTTTACATGCTCGGGTTTGAGCTTCTCGAGCGTGCTGCTTCAGTGCGCGACTTTGCTGCGGCCCAACGGCTCGGATCAGCGCTAGCACTAGCGGAGGGTTTCGTGAGCTTCCTCGATGCGCTGGAGGCGGAAGCACAAACGCGAGCCGCCGACTTGGTATCGCTTCTCGATCCAGGGCATGCACTAGCAATGACATCTGGTGCATCGCAGAACACGCGGAATTCCGATGCAGCGCACGGCTTGGAATCGATGCAAAAAGCGGTCGACTCGAGAGAAACGAACTTGCTGGTGGATCAGGAGCTGCTGGAGAACGCCGCACTCTTGAACATGCTGTGGATGGCGGCACCGGCCGATGATATCCCCGCTGTGCCCGACGCCGTCACCCCGATGACAGCTCATGTGGGTGAGCACCTAATCGACCAGTATCGACAAAACGCCAAAACATTCTACATAGAATTAACCGAGTATCTGGATCGCCTCAGTTTCCTGGAAGAGGTCCTGAGCACGAGCACCCACTCAACTAGGTTCGATTGTGTGCAGCAGGCCTCGAATGCGTCCGGTTTCGAAAAGCAGAGCGTTCCAGCGACAAGGCGAGCAATGCCGCGAGAGGTCTTCTTCCGAGACCTCACCACTAGACTCGTAACGCTATACGAGCGACTGAACTGCGTTCAGGATCAGCATGAGCGCGTTCCAGGGACAAGCGCACGCTCCCTCGTCGCTATCTGCTACCCGCTGCTCGGTGAGGCGCTTCGCACCGCCGCGCGGCATTGTCTCTTGAAGAATCACTATGCACCGGACACTACAGTGGTCGAGGGCGAGGTCACAGCTCATGAATCGTTCCATCAGCTTGACGATTTTCTAGAGCGTCTCGGGAACGCGTTCAGTGATCTTGTCGAGAAGGCATGGGCGCGCAGGTTTGCACGCCTCAGTAACCTCCAAGGAATCGAAGATGAATCCCGAGAATCGTCTCCAGTGCGACTCGGAATCATCCACACAAAGTACGGGGTGGCGAAGCAGTTGCGGCAGTGCCTGCGCCTCGCTTGGGCTTATCGGAATGCGCTGCCCGCGCTCGAGCGTCTGATGCGCAGGGTCGCATCGACGTTGCTGGTACGAAGCAAGTTGCTCTGCGAGCGGCTTCATCATTACAAGCAGACCCAGAAACTGGAAGTAGTCTCGATGCTCTTGAGCGTACTCGTGTGCTTGTGGTCGTTGCGGGAGAGCGTGTGCGAAAACCTCCACGGATACGATCTTGCCCTGGACCTTGTGTCCTCGGAGAGCGAGACCTCTGCTGATGTCGCTGCTGACGAGCCGGTCCACGCCTGGTTGCGATATCGCGACCAGATCGACCAGTGTGGGCGGGATGCAACTCGGACCCTGCTCGAGCTCGTCGCGAATCAGGTGGAAGCTCAACTCCATCTGGCGCTCGCTAGAAAGCAGCATCAGCCCGAGGACGTCAGGAAATCGGGCTCCCAGCTCTGGGCGGGAGTCATGGAAGCGTCGATGCTGCTTCGTCGATTTGGGGTACTGCTGCACAGCTGCCTACCGACGTCTTCAATCTGGATGGACTGCCTACGAGAGGCGCTCCTGGAGCCACTTGAGGAGGCACTCGTCTACTGTGTGGTGCTGCGACCTATCAATACCGTCAAGGACTTGAACGAACTGCGACGAAACTTGCTTCCGCTGTGGCGCTTGACGCTCCTCGGACTGGCGTCGGGCGGGATGCCCGACCAACAGCGGACATGCCCCGAACAATTGCAAACGCTGACTCGTTTCGAGCACTTGTTTGAGCTTGAATGTGAAGAAGCGGACGCTGGCATTTCAGATATGCAAATCGGACTCCCCGTCCATGTACTTGCTCTATTTGCCATCTCTCGATCGGACGAGCGGATCTTGCAACCGCATATTCGCTTACAGTGGTCCATGGAGAGGTACCGGACCTGGCTGAAATGCCACATCGCAGACGAGCGTACGATTTGGGGGAGTATCGAACCGAGTATTCGACTCTACGGACAACAAGTGCAACAAAGCTCGGACAACGCGTTTATTCCCCAGTTTCGAATTTTACAGCATCTACGGCATCGTCTGGACTCGGAGACAATGCCCGAGAAAAACTCTCCGGATGTTTGCGTTGAGAAATCAGCACCATGCAGCGGGCAGCCTCGGGATACGAACGACTCTTGAACGGAACGATGGAGCGCGAGTTGTACGCGTTGACGGGTGCGTATCGAACGTCGCAATCGAGTCCAGAGATGTGGCTTGACGGCAGTGGCTCTCTCCACGAAAGAGAGGCACTCAGCGGACGTAGTTCGTCGGGAAACCGCGACACGAGCCCTGCATGTGCCTTGATACGTATGGGAGTGCAATCTGGAACACCGGCATCATCGTAGTCTTTTTGATTTTGGTTGGGGTTCTCGCACGTATTCAACGAAAAGATTATATTCTTTGGGGTGGATGCAAGTCGCGGGAAGACTTGATACTGTTCCTGGTAGGTTGCGAGAAACGACCTCGTTCGTACAGGTCGACTATTCTACGGTAGCCTGGTGGTTGAACCATGCCTCGCGTTGTCCTTATCTTGAGGATCGCGCACTCAAAACATGACTCGCCATATGCTACCTACACGATTGTCTCATCGTCATTCCATTCCGTTCCATTCCATAGGTTCTCCTAAGATATCCGATCAAAAAGCCGGAGGATGGATATAGGTTCCGCTCTGGAAATACCAGCGCTAATGAGGCAACACGGATGGACAAAGGAAACATGTGGCTCCATGGGGACTGGTCGCGCGTTAAACGCTACGCTATTCATTTCTCACTGAAAATCGAACGTGTAAACTGGGAAGGACAGGTGTTCACTCCATTCAGTGAGACTTGAATCGGCAGTTGTCGCAGACCTGTACATGGGTACGCCAAGAGCGGCAGATCGCCGTTGGTAACGAAAAGGCAAACTGGCTTTCCGGAAACATCAGCACTAGCTGCGACGCAATCGGGTCGTCGCCGAAAAAAAACCGCCAAAAGGAATGGCATCGTTCAGTATGTAATCCTTTGTTGTAACATGCGGAGGGTGCTGCTTCCCCGACTCCTCTGTCCATCTCTTCACCAGAGTCGGTGTCCATGAATGATACGCGGTCGAGGAGAACACAGCCTGGATTGCCGTTTCCTCGCTTTTCGTATCGGTCGATTGCACCATGTTTCACAAAGTCCACGACGTCATGTCTGGTATCAAACGCGACTTGCATACCCGTGGAAAAATAGACGAGTCACTCGCATCCGTGACGCTACAAGATATATGAAGCCACTGAGGATTGCATGGCTTTTCACATGAGCTAGAGTCACCTAACTTGTTTCGCATGGGCACCTGCGCTCGAGCCGGTGTTCGTGGGCGTTTCGGACGCAGAGCTGCCAGCTGTCGACGCTCCTCGAGAGTTTTTTCTCAGCGAAATCTGCATGCGACAACGAGTCGGACGCTCGGGACACACAACGCGTTACGTTCTAGTCTCAGGATCGATGATTTGCTCAGCCGCTTCCCGGGATACCTTGAGCTGCTGCGTGGCAACGTTGGCGATCGGGACAAGAGCAGTGCCGGTGCCGGAAACGATCCAGCAGGGTAAAATGGTTCATGTGCAATCCATTCGGGTGGATGAAGAGAAAAACTTTTTTGTGAGCGTGAATCCCGGGTTGCGCAAGATCGCTGCTGTATTGGTACCTCAAAATGAAGAGGAAGGAGATGCGGGTCTTAGCGGAACGCAGATGAAGCTGCTCAAAATTTCCGCAGCTCGGTACTATCCAGAGTCGGACACCATGGGCGCAACGAGGCATGCCAGCGAAAGGAATGACCGCGTCAGGGCTCTTCTCGACGCTCTCTGCACCCTAGCGAGCAGATGGAACTCTTTTGTATGGCTCGTCGAGAGAGCGCATGAGCGTTCGAATGTCTCATGCGGACGACTCGTGGCAGGACTTTATGAGCGTGCGATCGGATCGACAACGGGCTCGATTGTGCGGAGGTAAGAAGCGTATATTCGTCACTTTCTTGAATAATTTGCGATGGAAATGACCGTCAGGTCGTGCGCTTTGGAGGTCGCCTGTGGCATCCGACGTGCCATCCTGCGCAGAGCCTGCGTTTCCGCCCTGTCGAGGAGAGCGTCCACCGAGCACATGAATCGATGCCGTAAGCTTGCCGTCCGTGCGCTCAGGCAGACGTCCACACATCACGAGAACGAATGCGTTCCGAAACAAATAGGGAAAAAGGCAGTCGAACGGAGAACGCTGCACTAGACGGTGCACGCTAAGCTGACTGAACCTCGGATGGAGAGGCAATCCAAGCTCTGCAGCTTGCTCTGGTATTGTGTCTCCACCTGTAACAGTGCGCATATGCATTGTACGCATCGCAACTAGAACGTCATGATCAACACGCGCGAGAGACTTGTTCTTCAGGAGCGTGCAGCGGCTTTGTGTCGAGCGAGCGTTCGAGGGCATCGTTCAGTGCACAGTACGGGCCTTGTACTGAAACGCTGCAGCATGTCGATGCAAGAAAACTCAGAGACCAGGAGAGAGTTTGGATTGGATTCGCACCTTGAGCACGACACTGGTATGGCAGCGGTCTGCAATCCAGAAAGGCTGCAGCGCCCAGCACAAGCAGAGGGAACGCGACTTTCCCAAGCAATTGGTGAACATTCATGGTGTTCCACGATTCGATACGACTGAGTATCCTCAAGACACTGAATCGCTCTTTACGTACTTGCCTGCACCAAGTCACGTCGCACCTTTCAAGCCTCCTTTGATGGACTTTTGCGGTCAAGGATGATGTCGAGGAAAGCGATCGGTGTGTGAAGATGAAGGTGTCGGTTTCCAGTTCCATACGGCTGCACTGTGCATGCATCGAGAACAGGTCTCACCTACTTGCCATTATCGCGCACGTTTGCTGACCGGTGTGACAACTCGTATTGACGGATTCGGAGTGTGTTTTGGTCCTGTGGTCGGTCGGGCATCTGCCGGATTTGACTGAACCTGATACAATGATCACTGGTCGTCCATTCGTAGCTTCGGATGCTAGGCGCACCGCGACTGCGTCCAGATCACACCCGAGCGCTACTTTCTAGACTATCCGGTGGTGCATGTTGTCGCTGGAATGAGCACACGGCTATTGTTGTCCATCCGCGCCAGTCTCCGCAAAACGGAGGCACGACTTTTCAGTTTCAGGGTGTGGGCGTTGTTTGCGGGGAATCGCGTTCAGCTCATGCAACGCTAAAGCCCGCCTCTTGGTCGGTAAAGCACACTCCATTCCGCGGGAGCAGGTTACGCATGGGCTAAAATTTACATTCAGCTGGGGCGTATGCGTATGTATGGGCTGATGCGCCGTTGTCGAGGCGTTTCCGCCTGGGGTACGCGAGAAACGCGACGGCCTCAGCCATTACTGCAAGGCAGGCCCCCTGAGAACACGCAATGCCTACTTTCCTATCTTTAAACAGAACGTCCGGACTCCCGGCCGTGCTCTGTTCCCGCTGAGAGGGGCAAGTATTCTCGGTAGCGCGGGAGCGCTCAGGTCGGCGGACCTCACTGTGTTGCGGTACCTGTCGACGGACTCCCCAGGACAGTTGTTTGACTCGTAGCGAACCGCGAACTAGTAGCCAGATCGCGTTCATCGGCCACAGGTACCACATTCACAACTGTGCGGCCGTCACGGCTACGACGACTGAACCTCACTTGACCCGTCGCTAGGGCGTAGATGGTGTCGTCACGACCAACCCCGACGCGCTCGCCGGGGAGCCAGCGGGTACCTCGTTGGCGCACCAGCACCTGACCGATGCGAACATGAACGCCTTCTCCTGTCTTGACACCCAGACGTTTGGCTATGGAGTCACGCCCGTTACGTGAACTGCCACCAGCTTTCTTCTTGGCACCACGCCAGGTGCACGGCTCGGAGTCGGCAAGCGACGGTGGTTCACGAACGAGCGCCGGTAGACCGCCGTTTTTAGAAAGAAACGAGCAAAGTTCCCCAGGCGATCTAAGGTGCTGAACGAGCTTGCTCCAATAAAGACGCATGAAGAATAACGTGATACTGAGGTATCCGAGTGCAGTACGTTTGTTACAAGTGCATGGCGTTAGCGTTGAGGTACTGTTGCACCATACAACAACAAGCCTGACGAAGGCTTCTGCCCCTGCGCGGGTGCGTGCTCCATTGGGGGTTAACTCGACAATCTGAACTTATCTAAATATATCTATATTTTTATGAATATAAGTAGATATATCGATCCTGCATGGCATGCGTGCACGCAACGTCCCAGAAGGCGTGCGTGTGCGTTTGGGGTACACGAGTCAGGCGGAGGTCATCCTAACACCTGAGCTTGCTCTCAGGGTCTGTTGATAACCGCGCCTGCATAGAATGGAACGGATCCACGATCACCGACGTACAGATCAAAGTTTGCATGACATTCCACAGTGATGAACACCAGGCGTTGTGGGCAATTTCTGCGACTGCTTCATTTTCTTCCATCTCGTCTCAGGCTCTCAAAACGCAGGTATTTTCTTTCCCTCAAGCTCGGTTACCAACAGTCGAAGGATATTGATGACAGGATTAGACTTGCGATTTTGTAGATTCCGGCTGTTGTCGACTTATGTCATGCACAGATGGGCCTTGCGGTATTCGCTTCGCTTGCTGGGCCCATCTGCTATGTATACAGCCTCGGTTTACCTTCCGCAACGATGAAACGTGCCCGCGTTCGAGGCTTCCCCTGTGTGCATCGCATATACGCCCCCGATTGTCGCCCTGTAGCGCTTCATTGATTGAGTCATTGCTCTGTACAAGCGCTTGACGGATACAGAGTGCTAACCAGGATGCCTTGCTTCCTTTCCGTGCCCGGTGCACTACCTTGATATCCCGGGCTTTTTCAGAGCATTCCCCGAGGCAAGAGCTCGGTCCGCTGAATACATGCGCGCATGCTGTTCGATTCCATGGAGGATTTACGGAACGCGATGTATTGTGTGGTCAAGCAAGAATCGGAAGAAAATTCCAGGCTGCAGATGAAATCGAGAACGTTCAATCTGCCTACGCTCGCTTCGTATAGAGCGCTGACGCAATCCCCATGTCAAGTGATCGCTGCGGTGAATAAACTCTAAAACGATGTTCCACGCAAACACGA
>Ga0080006_1138222_pt1 | contig 31770 bp, 30 predicted proteins | sample RS3BMetagenome_FD_69209 | JGI IMG/M metagenome (GOLD analysis project Ga0080006, IMG submission 69209) | Ferric oxide microbial mat and aquatic microbial communities from Rainbow Spring, Yellowstone National Park, USA - RS3B (SPADES... ...
TAATACTCTTATAAATCCTGTTATCTATCATGAATCGATATTATCCTGCTGGAGTTATTTTTCATAATACGATTTTGGGTCTACCGTTCTAGAGGGGGAGAAGCTTAAGGGCTACCTCACGATCTTCACCATCATGACCAACGTCGTCAGGGAGCTGGTAGGGGAGCTGAACCTGGGGAGCGTGGAGGCGTTCCTCAGGCTCTCGAGCGCCATTTAGGCTGACTACCTGGGCTGATGAAAATCCTTAAGTTACGTTAAAGTCCCATAACTGCTGTAAGCTTAACATTTCAGCATATATCGAGGTTATTCGTGGACGCCAAACTAGAATTTTCCTACCCACTAACCTCAACTTAAGCTCTTGCGAAACCCTCCAACCCTCATGCAAATAGTGGATGAACTGTTTAGTTACCCTAAGTGGGATCTCAACCCAACCCTTGTGAGTTAAAACGCAGACTGAAACCTTGTTAAATCTCCGATTAATTGTGTTAGGAATAGTGATCATAACCCTTCTGTACTCTGGTTTATCCTTCCTCGTTAGCCCTCTCTTCTTCCTCTCCCTAAAGCTCTTAACAATCCTACTCGCTACGACGTAAGCGCCTTCAATAACTCTAGACGGCAAGAAGGGGTACTTCTCCTTATAATGACTGTAAAACCTCTCGTGTAACTTCTTCCTAGTGGTTGGTAAGCCCTCGGAGATTATGACGTCAATCATTTCATTAACCATCAACCTCTGATATTCCTCAACCTCCCTAAGAACGCGGTACTTCCACTCGTTCAGAGAGTCGCTCTCCAGTTTAACAGTCCTTTTCAACGTCTTCAACACACTTGACCACCTTCTCGTATTTGTGAGACCTGTGACCGTAAATCCTTGAGGCAAACGATTTAACGATTTCAACGAAGTCCTCTACCAACTCCTGCATGTAATCCTTTGGCTCTTCTTGGAACGCTATGATGACGTTTACTCCGTAAGCTTTGAACTCTACGAGGTATTCGAAGCCGAAACGCGTTAGCCTGTCCTTATAAGCAACTACTATCACATCCACCTGCCTCCTCTTAGCCAGTTCCAAGAGTTCCTTTAACCCTCTCCTATCCTCTTTCAACCCAGGACCTATATCCTAGATTTCTATTACACTCACTTCACCGAGAGTTTTCTTAAACCCAATCCCTTAATGCGTTCAATTGCCTCTCCAAATCGTCTTTTTGTGTTGGTGAAACCTTGCATAAATTGCTACTTACTTAACCTTTCCACCGCTTAATAACTTTTCAACCTCAGTAAGGTATTCTCCACCTACCGTTAATTTCAATAGCCTTTATTTTCCCTTCCCTTATCCACTTTATAACACCACTCCTACTCATACCAAATATTTCAGCAACCTCACTAGGTGTTAAGTATCTCTCCACAGCTACTCTCCAAATATAATTAGAAGTATCTGAAAATATTTAAAAGTACGCAGAGACGTTACAGTCTTAAAACCCCGATCATCAGGTTCTAGTCGGTCGGGCAGAAACATATTAACCAGACTACCCGATATCTTTATCTTGTGAAATCTCTCAAATATTCTTTACCTGTAGCCTTAGCCACGTGGTGGATTCCAATCCTCGACGGAGTGATAGTGGGATTCGTAACAGGATTCTACGAAAGGAGGAGGGACAGAGCCATATCATCTGCCTTGATCTCCTCCATAGCTGCCTCAGCACTATACGTTTATATCGCGTTCAGAGTTCTCACCGTTCCCGTTCTGGGAAATTTGTTGCCCGTGTTGTCGCTCATCTTCTCCGTGGTAGGTATATCCATTAGCGTCTTAGTATCACAGGCCGTTTCATCCAGGACTACCTTCTCAGTGTTGAGTCCAGATTCTGCAGAAATGGAATTCTATGCTAAGTCCAACGAGGAGATCGAGAAGAGGCTAGAGGTTCTAGGAGGTAACTGTGGAGAACCGATCTATGAGGTCCTCTCTGAAGACAAGGTCGTTGTTAGGAGAAAGTGTAACGGATACGATCTAATCTATGAGATATTGAGGGAAGGTAAGGGATTCAGGGTTAAGGTGAGGATGAAGGGAGAGTTCATGGCTTAGGGTTTTAGGAGAATTGAAACTATTTTCCTAGAAGGTACACGTCAAAGTGGACGGAGCTCCGTACCGGGTGCCATGATGTTGACGTTCCAGTTCCCTAGAGTAGTTTGACTCACGTTTAATAGTTGGGTGGAGATGTTTAAACACGTGAAAAAGTGTCCCAGATGCGGAGCGGATAATCCGGACGATGCACACCTGTGCGTGAACTGTCATTACCCTTTACCATATTCTCCATCAAACCTAACCTGTCCCAGATGTGGTCACGTGAATCCACCCAGTGCATCGAGCTGTGAGGTCTGTCATTACCCCTTTAGAATCTCCTTCTTCATTCCTCCTCCGCAGAAAGACGATATCACTCCAGCCCTGACGAGACTAGAGAGAGGGGCCTTGTCACTTGCGGTCTCCATCCTGACCTTCTCCGTAGCCAGTCTAGATCTAGGTTCCTTAATTGGCGGGCTGTTGCTCCTCATATCTGTAGGATTTCTGGGAGCAGGGAGTTCATATTACTCCGTTGGTTTCAGGTTCCTGAGTCAGAGATATAGGTATCCAGCCATTCTGTCTTCCTTCCTATTACCGGGTTTCGTCCTCTTAGCTATTGGGGCGAGTGAAGTAGCTGGCCAAGTACCGCAGACGATGATATCTTCCCTAGCCAAAAATCCCTTGGCCGTGGTGCTCATAGACGTCGGATTTTTCCTCTTTGTATCGGGAGTTATAGGCATAACTCTAGGCACCTACAGGCTCAGGACACTTCTTGGAAATGCGACACTATCCTGGGCGTCCCTCATGTTCCTTGCAGGAGCTATCTTGCTCCTGTTTTTGCCTCAACTTTCTTTCCTTGCGTTGGCAGGTCAGCTCATAATCTACGGTGAGATAAAGAGAGAAATACGGTCTCACTTGAGAAGCCATCCGTAATCCTTCATGGCTACGTCTTCTCTGAAGTGATACCAAGTGTAGAACTTGATTAGCCTTTTACCGGTTCTGTAGGTTATGATGTTTGAGGCGAGGAACTCCACAAGATTAGATGCAGGCCATCCCATGACTATCCCGAGGGACAATCCTAGCCACGGTAAAGGAGCAAGGAAAGGTGAGATGATCATAGGTATGGAGATCAGGGCCAGGACTAGCAGGAGTGAGTAAAACGCCTCCGTCCTGTTAGACCTGAACTTTGGCTCGAATTTGATTATCCCCTCGTTGACTAGCCTACCGTAATTCCTCAGCATCTTCCAGTCTCGGAAGACAAAGAGGAGAATTGCGAGCGGTATTAGAGTAAGATATAGGGGGAAATAGGTGAGGTAACCAAACACTCCTCCTAAGATCACCAACATGAAAGATGTGACGACCTGTCTCTTAGTTACTAGGTCTCTCTCCTCAGTATAGGTAGCATGCGACGTAGTGGTCACTACTCACACCCTTGAGCTCAGGTTCCTTCTCCCTACAGGATTGCATGGCGAAGGGACATCTTGGGTAATATTTGCAACCTTTTCCGTTATATTCCTCTTCCTTCTCCTTGATTTTTACTGAAAACAGCTTTGCTCTCTCTGAAGGATCGGGAATAGGTACAGCAGTGATGAGAGCCTGCGTATATGGATGGAGCGGCTTCTCCAGTAAGGCGTCAGCTGAACCGTGTTCTATGACTTTTCCCTGGTACATGACGTATATTCTGTCAGCTATGTAACCTAAGGTAGAGATATCATGGGTGATCATCAGTATCTCAGTCCCCTTTTCTTCTCTCTGCCTCTGGAAAATCTCTAGGATTCCAGCCCTGACTGACATATCCAACATGGAAACCGGTTCATCTGCTACGATGAAGGTCGGGTTGAGCACTAGTGCTCTAGCAATGGCCACCCTCTGCAACTGACCTCCCGATAGTTGGTTTGGAAGTGAGTAAGCGTATTCCTCCTCAGGATTCAGACCTACGTCTCTCAATGCATTCATCACCATTTCCTTCTCCTCTTCCTTATTACTGGCGAGCCTGTGTACCCTTATGCCCTCGGCGATCACGTCATATACCTTCAACCTTACGTCTATTGCCTCGTAAGGGTTCTGGTAAATTATTTGGTTCCTCCTCCTGAACTCCCTCTCCTCCCTTCCTCTCAATTTAAAGACGTTCTTTCCGTTCCAAAGGACTTCGCCACCCACAGGTCTTTGAAGGTTAAGTAACGTTCGTCCAAGTGTAGTCTTCCCGCTCCCAGATTCACCTACTACCCCGACTATCTCCTTCTCCTTCACGGCGACGCTAACTCCATCCAGAGCTCTAACTTCGACACCTCTTGTCTTGAAGTAAACTCTGAGGTCTTTTCCTTCAATCATTTTTTATTCACCGCGTGACAAGCTACGTAGTGGAATCCCTCAACCCTGGAGAACTCCGGCTCGACCTCTCTGCAGATAGGCATAGCTAAGGGACATCTCGGGGCAAACCTGCAACCTTTAGGCGGGTTCTCCAGATCTGGAGGAAATCCAGGGATTGCCACTAACCTTCTCTGTTTCCTGTACCTCAAGTCTGGGATAGCTTTAAGCAGCAGTTGTGTGTAGGGATGAAGTGGATTTCCGAACACCTTCTCCACGTCTCCGAACTCCACGAGCTTACCGGCATACATTATGGCTATACTATCACTGATGTTTGCCAAGAGGGAGAGATCGTGGGTCACAAACATCATGCTGAACTTCCTGTTCTCTTGAAGGGACTTCATCAGCTCGAGTATCTTGGCCTGGGTTATCACATCGAGCGCCGTAGTGGCTTCGTCTGAGACTATCATGGAGGGGCTCAGCAGTAACGCCATGGCTATCACCACCCTCTGCCTCTGACCACCTGAAAGCTCATGAGGGAACATATCTGCCTTCTCGGCTGGTACCCCAACGTTCTCTAAGGCCTTGTAGATCCTCTCAAGGGCGTCAGCCTTCGATAAATCCTCATGTTCCAGGATGGTTTCAAGCATCTGGTCCTTGATCTTGTAGACCGGATCCAACACGTCCATGGAAGCCTGAGGAATGTACGCTATTTCCTTCCACACTATATCCCTCCTGAAAACCTTTAGGTCCATATTCAGTATATCTTGTCCCTTATACTTCACCTCCCCTGACATAACCTGAGCGTTCCTGGGTGTCACACGAAAGATAGTGGTTACAAGTGTAGACTTACCGCACCCGGACTCCCCTGCAACTCCAAGGACTTTGGCCCTGTCCACAAATAGGGACACATCGTCGACGGCCTTAACGAAACCGGTTTTAGTCTTGTAGTATGTCTTCAGGGAATTGACCTGGAGCAAATTATCAGTGGACTCCTCAAAGATCAAATTACTCACCTCTCAGTTTGTACGGGCTCAACACGTCCAGCATTGCGGTTCCAAAGTAGTAGAACGCGACGCTTATGAATACTATCCCAAGTCCGGGAGGGAGAACCCACCACCAGGCGAAACCGTTGACGAAGGACACGTTATTTGTGGCGTACCCCAACATGTTCCCCCACGTTGGGAATTCGGTTATCCCTAGCCCGAGAAAATCTAGCCCTGATTCGGCTAATATCACACCAGGGACATCGTAGGCTAACTGAGCGAAAAGGATTCCCATCAAATTGGGGACTATGTGCTTGAAGAGGATCCTCATCCTGCTCTCTCCTAATGCTCTAGCAGCCTCCACGAAAGTCCTATTCCTCAAGGTCAGAGTCTGCCCCCTTATTATCTTGGCTGTCCCAGGCCAAGAGAGGAGGGAAATAATGAGAAGGATCAGTACTGCCTTGTTTACGTTTACGATAGTTCCAGTAATGTCAAATATACTGATTAGCACGATGAGGAGAGGTAGACCGGGAATGAGGAGGAAGAAATCCGTAAACGCGTTGAGTGTTAAGTCTGTGAAGCCTCCCACATAGCCGGCCAGCAGACCTATGATTAGACCTATTCCGATTATTATCGCAGAGGCAACCAGAGAGAGATACAAGTCGAACCTTGCTCCATAGACGAACTCTGAGAAGACGCTGGCTCCGTTGTCATCTGTACCCAATCTTCCGTATGCATAGCCTAACGACGAGTATCCTGGAAGAGTTACCAGGAACATCTCTGTAGTTTTCCCTGTATTAACGAAGCTGAGGGTCACGTTATAAGTCCCAGGCTTAGGTAAAAGCATTTTAGGCAATTCCAGTGAGGCCAGGGATTGATCTTGAACAGGTAGTGACGCAACATAGGGTGAGTTACCTGGGTTCACCAGCTCAGTGGAAAAGATCACTGGGTTAGGCTTTCCGGGGACTACAGTGACCTCTGGAGGTATTGGAAGAGGTGACAGGGACATTAAATAGAAGTCCCTCACGAATAGGTTTACCTGAAAATATTGGGTATTGGGAGTCACCAAAGTGAAGGACAACCTTACATCATAGGGCGAGCTCCAGTTCCACCTTAGGGGAAAAGTCACGTTAACTGTATCTCCTGGAGGAACGGTGACCTTCAACGTGGAGGAGTTAAGCTGGCTCACCTCGCCTGAGCTCTCATAGGCGAGGGAGGGGGTTAAGGTAATCCTCACATCAGGAGGGAGGTTCTTGTATTGTGGGAAAACCGTGGCCCAGGCTGGTACTGCATAAGGAGCAGCCACGAATTGCTGACCAACCCTATACGGATTGTTGTAAGGAGTCAGAAAAGGCGCTGCTACAGCTAATACGGCAAAGAACCCGATGACTACTACGGAGAAAATGAAGGTCTTCCTGGACATCAGATCTCTCAATAGTTTATTCATTCATATTTCACCCTGGGATCGATGAGGGGATAGATCAGATCCAACGCAAGGAGGATTATGACAGCGAAAAGGCTGATAACATAGAAATCTCCTCCCAATAGGGGAACATCGAGGTTCTCGGCCCCCCTGACCAGTAATCTCCCCAGACCTGGGATGTTGAAGATGTCCTCTATGAACACAACTCCTGCAAAGAGAAATGCCAGGTCTATCCCAACTCTCGTCACTACTGGAATTACCGCATTTCTGGTGACGTGTTTGTAAAGGATCTTCCTCTCGCTAATTCCCCTTGCCCTCAAATAATTAACGAAATTACTTCCCATCAACTCTATACCGTTGTTTCTAAACAGGATGTTCCTGACACCATAGCTTATTATAGTAATAAAGAGTATGGGAAGAGTCAAGAACTTCATCAGGTTGGCCCAGTATGCGAATCCAGTTAGCAGGTGACCGTTATATGTAGTTATCGCCTCACCTAGGTTGGTCGGGAAAATCCTTAGATAAAAGCCAAAGAAGTAAAGAACGATCTCACCCAACCAGAAGGCGGGTATGAAATACGTCATTATCGCCGTGAAGCTGATCACGGAATCCCCAATCTTACCTTGCCTCGAAATCGAATAAAGACCGAAGACGATCGCTAATATACTGCTTAATATTAAGCTAGGTATCACCAACAACGCAGTGACGGGCAATCTTTGGGCTATTAACGTGATTACGGGCTGCTCGTAACTCATGGATATTCCCAAGTGTAAGGTCAGGAGAGATTTGATGTAGATGAAGAACCTCTCATCAAGGGGAAGATTTAGGCCGAACTGTCTATCCAGTGCCTGCACCAATTCGCTCCTAGGAAGTCCCTTGTAGGTCAGAGGAACGTAAAGTTGGGCTGGATTTATACCATAGATGGTGGGTAGTACTTGGAAAATGAAGAAGTTGAAGACGAGGATGGCAAAGAGAAGGGCAAGCCTTTCAACGATCCGCCTCACCAGGTAACGGATCAACCCCATAAATATCAGTATAACATATGTGGTACGTTTTTAAAAAACTTAAGTGTTACCAACCTGGTTTCTTTTAAAATAATAAAAAAGCTAAGGTTCACTAAGAGAAGAACGACAAGCCTCGCCCCTTCTAGTAGTAGATCTGAAATCACCTCTTCAAAAATAAGTCAGAATTAAAGTGAAATGATTCTGATAGTTCAACCTCCTGACAGCAGTTATTAGATTTTGCCTTGATTACAGGGCGATATTTATGGGAAAGTCCCATAACTGCTGCTCCTGAATACTCAGATAATCTACGGCAGTTATGGGAATCTTTAGGAAGATAATACGGAAAAGTCGGTATTAGCGTGATGTTTCTAGTTTTCAGAACTTTACAGTTGAAGAGGGGCCAGACGTGGAGAGGTCTATCAGGGAGCTGGACATGAGGGGCTCGGCTACTTCACCTCTAAGGGACTTCGCGTCCCACCTGGTCGAGGCCCTCCACGAACTAGGCGTCTCGACGATCATCTTGGGCTACCCCTTAAAAGTAGTACAGGACAAGGGCAACGAGTTCACGTCAAACGTCTGGTCTTACCGCAAACTGTTGAATACGATCGAGTTGGATGCACAAGAGTACAAATGAAGATGTTCAAGGTCGTCGAGTACAACGCCCTCAATCTAACGGAAAGAGTAGAGGGCTAGGTTAAACTTCGTTAAATTTCATAGAGGCCTATCCGGTATCGTGCTATTTCTCCCTTGGGATACCCTAAGGGATACATTGAGAACCAAAAACATTATGAAAGAACAATATTTAGTGCATATTTTCATAGAAATGTTTAAGATAACCTTCTAACAATCCTAGGGCTACATTATCTTTTAATTCAATTAAAAGAACTTCACAAAGGTATACTGGTGATCTGAAAAAGTTTAAATCCCTGAACGTTCTATCCTCTAAATGGTAGATATAGTAATGTCTCGATTTAGCCTCTTGATAAGCCTTCTCCTAGTTTTTGTGATGATAATAGCTTTACCGGTGCAAGTGTCCAGCTTTGCCATAGCTAACTTCGACACACCTATCTTGACACCTAATCAGGCTATTTATAACGAGCCGTGGGTAGGTACAATAGTGTATACATATGCCTATTCAACGCATACGGATGAGTTTAACGCCCTCCTGGACGGAAAGGTCGATTTCATAACTCTAACTCACATATCTGAAATCAACGAGTTGAAGACCGCTCCCTATAACAACACTGCCTTCTTGGCCGTCGCTCCTGTTGAGAGCTTCGGGCAGATAGTCTTCGCCTTCGGCAATAACCTGACCGCGAACCTATACTTCAGGTATGCCATAGCCTCGTTAATAAATCCCGACAACGTGACCTCCTATGTGTTGGACAACGGAGTCCTAGGAACGGACTACCCGTATTTCGTCTCTCCTGCACTTTCGGTATACAAACCCTGGTTCAACCCTGCAGCGGCTCAGTATTATCAACAGTACGAATCGTATAACTTAACGAGGGCTGTACAGTACCTGGAGAAAGTTCCAGGAGTCACACACAAGGACGGTCAATGGTACTATAACGGGCAACCGTTGAAGTTGACGTTTTATTACACTTATCCCCCAGCGGTACTTCAGAGGTTGGCCAATCTCCTTGCAGATTCCGCTAAGGCCATAAACCTATCTATAACTCCAGTTTCAGAGAGCTTCGCTACCCTGATTACTCAGGCTACCACTCCACCCTACAACGATTTTAACTTAACTACGTTCGGGTGGATAAATCTTGGACCGTTCCCTAACTCCTGGATGAACGGTATCTATACCTCTCCTGGAAACGTGGGAGGGTTCTCCAACTCGACAATAGATCAGACACTACAAATGGCTCTCAACGCACCTTCTCTCTCTCAGGAGATAAAGTACACTCAGGAGGCTGAGTACATGTTACAACAGCAGTTGCCCTACGTTATAGTGATCTGGGATAATGCTATACAGGCAGTCTACTTGCCCAACTGGGCCAACTACATCTACATGGCTAACGGTACCAACGTGTATGCCATAAATATAATGGACGTCCATCCCACTAACCAGGCACTGAACGGCACTTTCATCTTCTCCTCCATAACCAGTGACTTACCTAGACACATAAACATCTACGCCAGCGTGTCCCTGTACGCGTTCAACACGCTAAACGACATGTATGATTCGCTGACTGTTGCCTTGCTCTCCAACGAATCTCAGCTCATACCTTGGGTCGCATCGAGCTGGACCGTTCAGAAGTTTGTCAACATGACCCTGCCCAACGGCGATAAACTGGTCAACGGTTCCATAATAACCGTCAATCTCGTCCACAACGACACTTGGATAGATGGGGTGCCTCTCACGGCTTATGACGTAAACTTCTCCGTCTGGTATTATGATCTTCCTGGGATGATGGGCACCAATACCTTTGACGGTGTAACCTTAAACTACACCTACCTCGCCAACGAGGGGTTCATAAACACCGATCTGTTCGGAACTATACCGTCCTTGGTCTGGACTAATGTAACTAACCCCTATCAGATCGTGTTCTATCTCAACTCTTCGTCCTACGTTAACGAATACTTGGTTTTATCCGAGTACCCCATAATGCCCGCTCACGTCATAGGTCCAGTCAACGTTGTAACCCTGTATCACTCGACTCTAGCTCCAGAGATATCATCCGGTCCCTACATGTTCTCTTCATTCAATAGTGAGGCAAAAGAGGTTACCGTAACTTACAACCCATACTACTTCAGGATAAACCCATTAATATTCCTGCAGAACGTAACTGAGGGCAAGTCCGTGAACTTCACCGCCACCTTCGATTACTACACGTGGGACAACTCCACCTCCTCCCTTGTAGCTAACCCCGTTAACGGAACGGCAGTTATGTGGCTGAAGTATCTGAACGTCTCCGGTGAGAGCTACGGAAATGCCACCATGCCTGTCCCCATGAAGATGGTCTCTCCAGGAACGTACGTGGGGACCATCAACACGACTGACCTGAAGCCTGGAATATACGAGGTGGTGAGCAAGGTGACCTGGGATAACGGCGCCAGAGAACTGTACAGGTATGGATCAATTAACGTGACCGCTGTCCCTGCTCCTCCTTCACCACCTCCTTCACCACCACCCTCACCAACTACCTCCAGTTCCACTTTGCCCATAATCGCTGGAGTAATTGTAGTTATAGTTATAATAGCGGTAGTTGTGGCCCTAATCAGGAGAAGGTAAAAACGTAACGAGTTTTTTAGCTAATTTGTATATTAAATCTTTGCGTATATATTAACATTGTTCTGTCAAGAATTTGACAACCCTCATAACGTGATCTGTGTAGTTCTCCCTCTTAGTGAAACCGTGACCTTCGTCATGATAAATCTTGAACTCTACCTTTCTGCCCAACTCTTTCATCTTTTCTATCACCTGCATTGTCTCCTCGGCAGGACACCTCGGATCGTTCTCCCCGGCTAGCAGTAGTAATGGAGCCCTTATCTTGTCCACGAAGAAGATGGGAGACCTGTCCCTCAGGATATTCTCGTCGCTTCCTATCTTTACCTCATCATACTGTCTTAGCACCTCCCTTTCCTTTTCCTTCTCGGTGAACCAGTTCACGAAGGGTACTACTGCAGCAGCAGCGCACCACTTCTCTGGATACTTGGTAACGGCCATCATGGTGAGGTATCCTCCGTAACTTCCACCGGTGATGGCCACTTTCTCTACCTTCAGCAAATCCGCTGCCCTGACCACGTCCCTTAGATCTCCTCCTCCTAGATCCCTGTCGTTAAGGTGATTGAACCTTCTCCCCCTGCCGGTCGATCCCCTGTAGTTGGGACAGATCACCTTGAATCCTTCATCCAGGAGGAGTTGGATCGTGGGAGAAAAGTGATTGAGGCACTCGTAATCTGGCCCCCCATGAACGTACACTACTCCCATCCTCTCTTTCCCCCTGGAGTAGAGCAGTGCGTCGACCTCCACGCCCTCTGAGTCGTAACTGATGAGTTGGGGTCTGACGAAATCGCCTCTAACCCCCCTCATTGAGTCGGTCACTCTCTCCATCTTGCCGTCGAACCTATAGAGATCCCAATCCCTCTCGTGGGACGAATGGATGAAGTAGAGGGAGTTATCCACCTTGAGGTCCCTCACCTCTCCCTCCGCAATGATTTCCTTTTCTCCATGTATCAGGGATATGTCTCCTTTCCTGTTCACAGTGTAAACCAGGTTTCCTCTCCAGACTGTGGCCTCAGTTTTGTCTAACTCTGACTTCACCACGAAATCCCAGGTGAAGTCCTTTAGGTTGAGCTTCCCTACGTCATAGAAACCGTTCACGTTACTCAAGAAGAGCATGTAGTCCCCCCAGAAGCACTGTTGGGAGGCCGGTAAGTCCTCGGAGTTGGGAAAGGATAACTTTCTCTCCTCTCCCGTCTTGTTATCTATTATCCAAACATCATCGTCGTATATTCCTTGAGAGTACGCCACCCACCTCCCCATTGGAGAAACACAGACCTGAGAGACTGGTAGTTCTCCCTTGCTTACCTTCACTATTTCACCTCCATCGTAGAGGTAGAGGTGCAAGGTCTTTCCGTCCCTGTTGGACACGAAGTAGAACCTGTCCTCCTTTAGGAAGTGGGGATTCAGGTTATCGTAACCGTCGGAGAGCACCGGGTGTACCCCCTGGTCGTAAAGGTATATGGACCTCACTTCCTTACCCTTCTCGTCCGCCACTATGGCCAGTCTACCGTTAACCCAGTGTACGGTCTCCGGCTCCTCCAAGTCTATTTTTCCGACCCCGTGGATGTACGCCTGTGGAGCCTCTTCCCAAAGGATGTAGGCTAACCTACCGTCCTTCACGTCGAAGTCGAGGACTGGAGTTGTCCTCAGGAAATCTAGGTTCATGAGGGAGGTAGAAAGTCTGAAGTTAAAAATTACTGCACTCCTCCCTCGCCCTCCTGTACTCCTCCCTCGACTTTGCGACCTCCTCGGTGTAGTCTACAATGGGTCTCGGATAACCCTTAACCTCATGATTGTAAATCTCGTGAATGATCTCTGGTCTCTGTTCTCTCAGCTCCTCCACCCATTTCTTTACGTACTTGGCCTCAGGGTCGAACTTCCTTTGCTGTAACCAGGGGTTGAATACCCGAAACATGTAGTCCACTCCCGTGGAGGCTACCCACTGCCAATTCCCGTTGTTTACAGAGGGATCGTAGTCCACCAACTGTGTAGCGAAGTACCTCTCACCTATCCTCCAGTCCACGTGAAGGATCTTGACCAGGAATGAGGAGACCAATAACCTTACCCTGCCGTTAATGTAACCTGTACTCTTCAACTCTCTCATCCCTGCGTCCACTATGGGATAACCTGTCCTTCCCTCCTTCCATGCCTCCAACTTGACGGGATCGTTCTCCCACCTGACACAGTAGTACTCTCTCTTGAAGGGTCCTCGAAAGACCTGAGGGTTATAGTGAGCCAGCAGGGTGTAGAAGTCCCTCCAGTAAAGCTGTCTCCTCAGGTCTTCCCTATCTAGGTTGTGGAACACCTCCCTTATGGAGAGAACTCCGAATTTTATATAGGGAGAGAGATGAGTTGTTTGGTCGAGGTAGGGGTGGTCTCTCTGCTCGTAATTTATGGACTTCGCCCTCTCCAAGATCTTCAATGCCTCCTTCCTTCCTCCTTTGAACAAGATCTCCTGCCTTCTCAATCCCTTCAAAACTTCAACTCCTGGGAGAGACTCCATGACTCCCAAGTTCCTAGGTAGCTCGTCTCTGGGTTCCCTGACCTTGAGAGCCTTTGCTCTCCTGTAAAAGTGAGTGAACACCGTGAAAGGTCCCTCTCTCTCAAAAAAGTCCCTCCCGGTCAGAAGGAGGTCTTCGGACGATATCAACTTCTTTCCCTTAGCCCTCAACGCCTCCTTCATTCCCTCATCTCTAGCCCTAGAGAAGGGCGTGTAATCGTAGTTAAGATATACGGCCTCGACCTGAATCTTTCCTATCAACGCCTCCGGAATTGCCTTGACCACGTGGAGCCTTGACCCCAAGTCCTGTAGTTCTTCATCGAGATTCTCTAGGGACTGTAGCATGAACTCGAGCGCTCTAGGGGAGAGATACGGGTTGTCCTCAACTTGTCTAGGATCGAGGAAAAAGATTGGTATCACTTCATTGCACTCTTCGCCAGCGAGCATTAGACCGGTATTGTCGTAAAGCCTCAAGTCCCTCCTGAAGACGAATGCACACCTCACGATCGAACTACTTGCGATAGACTATTATACATTAATTTAAACTCTTTTTATTTTCATGATTTCTTCCACTAAGTAAGTCATTGTATTTTTTAGCGAGATCACAACATTTATATATCCATTGTTAAACAGGAACCCATGGGTTATCCTTATCAGCCTTACGGAGCACCGTATCAGCCTTACGGTCAGCCCTACGGGCCTTATCAGAACAGCATGATGGCTTTCATTGCCTGTGAACAGCCCACGGGCTTGGGGGGAAAGCAACAAGTGATACCTTTACAGTATCCAATAAACCTACAATACGTTGCACAGCAAGTGGTCATGTTCCTCATGGGACAGGGGTTTCAGACATATCCCATGATCGCTCAGAATATGGCCGTTATTCAGGCACAGCACTCCTCTCTCCTGGGAACCCTCACGGATCAGAACAAGGCCTACACCATAAGACTGTGTCAGGGCCCAGGGATTCTGGTCGTCGAGACTGGGATAGCTAATCTCATGCAGGACTTATTGGTGGCAGGAGGTACACAGTTGTTGACTGACGAGGTGCTCCACAGCAAACTCCTTGGGTTAGCTGGGGGAGGGATTGATGTGTACGGGATATATAAGGACTATGCTCAGGAGGAACAGATCATGAACATGATAACCATGCTAGTCATGTCCGCCCCACCTGCAGGTCCGGTCCCTGGACAGTATCCGAACCCTCAGGGTTATCCACAGTATCAGCCCTATCCACTAAACCCGTATCAGCAGGCAGCGCCAGTTCCTCAGCCTCAGGTCCAACAGCCCTCTCAGCAGCGTCAAACGCAAACCCAACAAGGGCAGCTCAAGTGTTGGAGCTGTGGCTCCCCAGTAGTTCAGGGAGCAAAGTTCTGCCCCCAATGTGGCGTCTCCCTTCAGGAGGTCAAGTGTCCTCAATGCGGAACCTTGAACCCCCCATCAGCCAAGTTCTGCAGTGGGTGTGGAGCTAAGTTAGGGTCAATCCAAGTAGGAGGCAAGAGTTGAGGGACAAAGTTATTTCCTCTCACTTCACAGAATCGTCATGGAAGAGCAATTAAGGGAGTTGGGGTTAGAGTTCACCAAGGAGGTCAGGGAAGACTTCGTCAACTTCAGGGCTGATCCCCTGGCCGTGGTATATCCAAGGAGTGAGGAGGATGTTATCAAGCTGGTTAACTTTGCCAGGGAGAAGAAGATCCCCATAGTACCCTGGGGAGCAGGGACAAGTTTAACCGGGGCTGTGGCCTGTAAGGGGTGTATCCTGGTAGACATGAGGTATATGTCATCAATCCTTGAGATAAACGAGGTTGATTGGTATGCCAGGGTTCAACCCGGGGTGAACCTGGGCAAGCTAAACGAGGAGTTGAGCAAGAGGGGTTTCTTCTTTCCTCCAGATCCAGCCTCCTTCTTTTTGTGCACAGTCGGAGGAGCAGTGGCCAACTCCTCAGGTGGAATGCGAGGAGTGAGATACGGAACCTTCAGGGAATGGGTGCTAGCCCTTCGGGTAGTACTGTCCTCAGGTGAAGTGATAAGAGTCGGGGAGCCTCTCAGGAAGAACAGGGCCGGCTACGATCTAGTACACCTGTTCGTAGGTAGCGAGGGGACTCTAGGGATAATAACCGAAGTCTGGCTCAGGATAATCCCGACCCCCAGGCAGAGACTCGTAGCCCTAGTGGGATATGTATCCTCCTTAGATTCCGTGGCTGGGATAATAATTGACATGAGGAGGTCTGGAATACTTCCAGAGATAGCCGAGTACGTTGACGACGAGGTCATAAGGGCACTCAACGAACATCTCAACGCGGGCTTGAGGAAGTCAGGAGGAGGAATCCTACTCCTACGAGTGGATGAACCAGACTCGGAGCGTATGAGGGAGATCCTCAGGAGATGGGGCGTGGAGGTAGAAGTCCTCAACGATGAGGAATGGGAGAGAATGTACTCCCTGAGGAGTCAATCGGCCTTAGCCCTGAAGGCTTCTGCCGAATCCATGTACGTTGAAGACATCGTAGTTCCCGTATCCAGGCTGGTGGAGGCAGTCAGGAGGCTCAGGGATTTGGAGAGGAAGTATAACGTCAGGATGCCCGTGATAGCTCACATAGGAGATGGTAATTTACACCCCAACATACTGTTGAAGAGATCTGAGGATGCAGACAAAATATTTGATGAAGTGGCCAGGTTAGCTGTGGAACTGGGGGGCTCAGTATCTGGGGAACACGGCATTGGAATTCAGAAGGCTAAGGTCATGGGGGAACAGATAACATCCCACAGCGGTAAGAGGGTCTTGGAGATCATGAACGGAATAAAGAGATTAATTGATCCTGAGTCCATAATGAACCCTGGTAAGTACGTGGAACTGGCCTACGAGATCAACAGGAGTGAGGAGAGAAGGTCAAGCTCGTAGTAGTTTAAAGAACCTTTTCCCTCCATATATTAAGGCGGAGATCACTAAAAGGAGAAGTGCCAAAGGCATCAATGCTATGTTTACCAGAAAGATGGACGGAGCGTCTGTTACTATGAGGAACGGAATCAATAAGAACGCCACCTGGTGGAGAGAGAGCAATCTCAACGATAAACCCAAGAGAAAGGCTAGAGCCATGGAGGTCAACCTGTTCAATACCAATACGATAGCCATATTATCGGCATAAATTAGCGGTTTATAAATATTGTACCAACTAATTACTTTGAAGATCCCTTAATTCTCCCTTGGGTTGAACTCGGAATTGGATGACATTTACGTCCTGGACGAGTCTTCGCGTAATCAAGTTAACCTTCATGGAGCTAGGAATGAGCAATGTTGTGAACTCACCCCGACCTGATGTACGGTCTTCCTGCTTCATTGCCCCACCTTGACTAACGGTAGAGGCACCAACGGTTCGTCCCTGACGGACTGTGGGAACAGAGAGTCCAGCGCATCCTGACGTCCCCGTCCGGGAACTTGAGGTAACTCCTCTTGGGCTCCCTAAAGCTCTACACTTTGGATAGGGTGGAGTAATGAAGCAGTAAACTCCGCCCTTCAGGGCAGAGTAGCTCACGTGAAATTTCTCCCGATAATGAGACGACACTTGACGGAAACTCCAACCGTTGCTCAGGAGTTGTGGGATCTCTCGTTAAGTGTCGCCTAGAGGAGTAGTTAACTACCCCCCCCCAGGCACAGACTGCATAGCGTCCTTAACGTTGCACTGAACGTCCTCAGGAGGGCCACCAACTCACTCGTATCAACAACTAAGAGACTTCTCTCTTTCGTCATGGACCACAACAGAGTAACACCCGTAAAGGGGTGTAATCCTTGAGACCTCGGGGAACCTCGCCTTCATGGCTGGGAGGAGGTCAGTCATGTTACTGAGATCGGAAATATGGGTAGTACCTGTGGAGCCTCAGTCTTAAGATGATGTGGGACCACATGGTGGGAAGCAATGTCCATGGATACTATTAGCACACTTCAAACTACACAATCAGATAGTTCCTTACCAATTATGATGGGTAGTATGAACCTAAGCTCACCGTAGCCGATTCGCCTCCTCCATCTTGACCATGAGCTCCTTCCTCAGAAGATACCTCCTGATCTTCCCCGTAGCTGTCTTTGGAAGTTCATTAACTATCCTCACCTCTTTGGGACATTTATATGAGTGAGTAGTCTTCCTGCACATCTCCACTATCTCCTCTACCAATCCCTTTGGATCGTTCTTGGGTACCACGAAAGCTACTACCCTGGTTAGACCTACCTCATCAGGTACACCGACAACCGCCACCTCTAAAACTCTAGGATTTTTGAGAAGTATGTCCTCCACCTCCTTGGGAGACACCCACATACCACTACTCTTAAACATATCGTCTGTTCTTCCCAAGTAAACAAGATCACCTTCCTCATTTCTCATGAACATATCCCCGGTCCTGAACCATTCCCCTATCATGTGCTCTCTCGTAGCCTTATACCTGTTCCAGTAAAAGGGGGAGAAGGAATCTCCCTTCACGTATAGTTCTCCCATACCTCTGTTAACCTCCCTTCCCTCCTCGTCTATCAGTTTCACTTGATATCCTGGGACTGCCTGGCCTGTTACTCCTGGCTTCGAGTTGCCAGGCCTGTTGGTGACGTATATGTGTAAGGCCTCAGTGGAGCCTATCCCATCCAATATCTCTAAATTATATCTCTCCTTCCACATTCTATAAATGGTAGAAGGTAGAGGCTCCCCAGCCGAGACGCAGAATTTCAGGGATCCCAAATCATATTTCTCCCAGTCCTTCACGTTAAGCATGGCCAAATAAAGGGTGGGCACTCCAAAGAAAATTGATGGTTTATATTTATGTATCACTTCCAGAGCTTTCTCCCCAGATACCTTCCCAGGATAGAGGATCGTGGATCCACCAGTGAGGAGTGGAAAGTATCCACCATTTCCGAGACCATAGGCGAAGAACAGCTTTGAGGCACTATAGACCCTATCATGCCTCCCCATCCCCAGTATCCCCTTGGCGTAACTCTCTGTGGTCACCAGCATGTCCTTGTGAAGATGAACTGCTGCCCTAGGGAGACCAGTAGTCCCTGAGGTATATAACCAGAAGGCCATTTCGTCCCTGGAGGCCGGCTCCGGCTCCGAGAGTGTTCCTTGACCCTTAACTAGCTCATCGTAGCTATGTACGTCCAATGAAGGCTGAGACTCAGCCCTTCCCCTCACAACGATCACCTCCCTCAGCCTCTTAGGTTTCCCTCTCCTCAACGTTGGCTCCAAGTCCCTCCATATCTCTTCCTCCAAAGCCACTCCTTTGGCTCCAGAGTCCTCTAGGTAATATAGTATCTCTTCGGGCTTGAGGTACGTGTTTATGGGTACTGGAATTACTCCACTCCATATAGCCCCGAAGAAGAGGGAGACGAACTGAGGCGAGTCATATACCAACATGAGGAGTCTGTTCTCCTTCTCTAACTTCAGTTCCCTAAGGGCATTGCTGACCCTTTTCACTTCATCCAGGACGTTCCCGTAAGTCCACACCTCTTCGTTAAAATACACGGCTGGCCTTTCCCTATCCACGTCGTTATCCCAAGGGGAGAGAGCCATATAGGCGACGTTGAAAACTTCAGGCAACGGTTACACCTCCCGAACTATGGTTAGAGGCTCCAACGCTCAACCTCATCAACCGACTTTCCCTAACACGTTCTACATTTATAACGTTTTATTCGCGTTAAAGCCTTCTCGCGTTTATAAGAAAAATTTTTATATTAAAGTCATAAACAAAGGGTGATCCCCATGGGTTTATTAAATTTGAATCCAAAATTCTTTAAATTAGAACTTAATAATAAAACAGGTATAATTAGGTTGAACAGACCTCCTGCTAACGCTCATAACCTGGAGATGTTGAGGGAACTGGATAACATAGTGACTGAGGTTAGGTTCGATGATGAGGTTGACGCCGTGATTCTAACGAGTGCAATACCTAAGTTCTTCTCCGCTGGGTTCGACATAGCTGAGATAAGGGACAGGAGTCCAGAATACGTAGGGTTATCTAGTCAATACAGCAAGGAAGTCCTCTGGAGGATGATGACTACTAGGAAACTCTTTATCGCTGCTATAAACGGCCACTGCATGGGAGGGGGACTGGAGATAGCCATGGCCTGTGATCTCAGATACTCCTCTTCAGATCCGTCCATAAAGATCGGTATGCCTGAAATTAACCTGGGTCTCATCCCTGGAGAGGGAGGAACCCAAATGTTGGGGAGAATCGTGGGGAAGTCTAAGGCTTTGTACCTCATGGTCACTGGAAAGAGCCTCAGTCCCAAGGAGGCCCACGAGCTCGGAATAGTCGATTTTCTGGTAGAACCTGAAAAGTTACTGGAGGAGACCCTGTCCTTCGCGTCTCAAGTATCTAAGGGGCCGTTGAGGGCCATAGGTTTCAACAAACTGTCACTAAACGAGGCCCTGGATCTCCCGCTTCCCGTAGCGTTCAGCTTTGAGAGGGAACTTCAGAATCAGGCTCTAGCATCAGGGGATGCAAGGGAGGGTGCTAAGGCATTCCTGGAGAGGAGAACCCCTCAGTTCAAGGGAAAATAAGTATTTCCTATTAATGCTTTTTTATCTGTTGAACGCTTTTAACTATCCACGTAGAGAAAACGTTATATATGTGGAAAAGTTAACGTTACAGGGGAGTCAGTTTGGTTGAAGAGAGGAAGGTGGAGGAAGAAATGGAGAGATCTGTGAGGGACCTAAGGAGAAGAGCACAGCAGTTCCTGGGCCTGAAAGTGGAGTATGAACCGCCCAAGAGGATAATCCAGTGGGGAGAGTACACGGGAATTGGGAAGTTTGAGGAACCATCAGAGATGCCCAAGGAAATGAGAGACTTGCTCCTGAAAATGCTCACTGTTCAGGCCGATACAGAGTTCGCCTCAATCGAACAGCACTCAGACACCATCTTTACAGCTCCAACTCCCTCTGATAGGGTCAAGGTGGCCAGGATCATGGTCGACGAAATGAGGCATGGATGGCAAATAACTCAACTTCTGGATCAGTTTGGACCAGAAGGAAGGAAAGCCAAGGAGTGGGTCCTCGCAGTGAGGTTGGGAAACCATAGGCTCCAGGCGTTTAATACCCCTTTCTCCAGTTGGGAGGACGTTCTGGTCTTCACTTTCCTGGTGGATAGGGTGGGAATATACCAGTTGAGAGCCTTCGAGGGATCAAGTTACGGGCCCTTGGCTCGGGCCATCCCTACGATGCTCATGGAGGAACAGCTTCACGTGAACTTCGGCTTTGATGGGCTTAAGAGGATGCTCAAGGACTCATATCAGGGGGTAAAGAACAGGGAGAGGGCCCAGAAGGCGTTGAACAAGTGGTTCCCAATGGCTTTGGACATGTTCGGCAAGACAGGATCTAAGAGTTCTGAGATGGCAGTAAGATACGGAATAAAGAGATGGAAGAACGAAGAGGCGAGGCAGATGTATCTTAGGGAGGTTGAAGAACTAATCAACGAATTGGGTCTGGAAATGCCGGATCCTAACGTCGGGAGGAAGGTATTATAGGGATGAGAGGCTTGGCACAGGTTCAGGACACCAACGTGGTCGTGGAGATTCTCAGGAAGAGGTTGGATCTTGAAGCGTCGGGCTCAGAGCTCTATCTCCCGTTCCTCCTGTCCTTTACGGACCCTGGTTACAGGCTCTCCCTTATGAAGTTAGTTGCAGGGGAGGTAGAGCACTCCTACAGGCTATACTTGGTCTTGACCTCCCTGGGTGTGGAGGGAAGGAGGATAGCGGAGGACGGCTTTAACAAGAGGAGTAGGTTCTCTAGAGTACTCGACGTCAGACCGGAATCTAAGGAGGAGGCCCTGGTTCACGCCTTCATTACCAGGATTGTAAGTCTGGCCCACCTGGAGCAGGTAAGAGCTACGTTGGAACCTTTGAGCTCCCAGCTGAATCTCCCCTTGATAGAGAAGCAGGAACGCCTACAATTGACCTGGTTAGAGAACGTGATCTCTGGGACTAACCTGAACCTAAGACACACCCTCCTTAAGTACCACCACCTGGCCGAGGAGTTGGCCAGGGATCTGGGTTTAAGTGGGGAATCGACCGCGAAGGTGATGGAGAAACTGAACGACGTCTTGGGCTCAATTCCTTAATGCGTTTTTCTCCTTCATATCCACATGTCAAAAAAATTATATAAATAGCCATGAAAACATATATAGTTCCAATATCAAATCTTCATGTCATGAAGAGGAGAGTCGGAATAATAGGGGTTGGCGTGTCCAAGTTCGGGAGAAGGGACGACGTTACCGTCAGGGAATTGGCGTGGGAGTCCATAAGGGAGGCCCTTGAGGACGCAGGCCTAACTCAGAAGGATATAGACCTAGTTGTGGCTGGCAGTACTGCCTACAGGGGCGTTGAACTGTACCCCGCCCCTCCGGTCTCGGAGTACTCATCGCTTCTGGGAAAGACCCCCCTTAGGGTCGAGGCCGCATGTGCTACAGGTTCTGCTGCAGCCTTCACTGCCGTGAACTCGGTGGCGTCAGGCTCCGCAGAAGTGGTGTTAGCTGTGGGTTTCGATAAGATGACTGAAGTCGACACACCCACATCCTTGGCAATCGGAGGAAGAGGAGGGAACTACCAATGGGAGTTCCACATGTACGGAACTACCTTTCCTTCATATTACGCACTTTACGCCACTAGACACATGGCAGTTTACGGTACCACTGAGGAGGATATGGCTTTGGCGTCAGTGAAGGCCCACAAGTACGCCTCCATGAACGAGAAGGCCCATCTGAGGAACAGGGTGACGGTTGAGGACGTGTTGAAGTCCAGATTAATATCGTGGCCCATAAAACTTCTGGACTCCTCACCCATCAGCGACGGCTCGGCAGCGGTGATATTTGCCTCAGAGGAGAAGATAAGGGAGCTGAAGGTGGACACCCCAGTCTGGATAGAGGGCATAGGTTTCGGGAGCGATACCTCAAGCATAGCCAGGAGGGGGGAGTGGACGAGTCTCAGGGCGGCGAGGGAGGCGGCGGCCTCAGCCTATTCCCTGAGCGGGAGGACCCCCTCAGACGTTGAGTACGCTACAGTGCACGACTGCTTCACCATTGCTGAGATAATGGCATACGAGGACTTGGGCTTCGCTGAGAGAGGTAAGGGGGCGACGCTACTCAGGGAAGGACAGACAGAGAGGGGAGGAAGAGTAGCGGTGAACCTGCTGGGCGGACTTAAGGCCAAGGGACACCCCCTCGGTGCAACAGGGTTGGCCATGTTGTATGAGGTAACGAAACAGCTCAGGGAAGAGGCGGGACCCGTGCAACACCAGTTCAAGAATTATGTTGCCCTGACCCACAACGTGGGAGGGACAGGGCACTACGCTTACGTCACGGTACTCTCGAGGTGATAATATGCAGGCGATACCCCTTGAGCTTAGATACGTCATTCCCGAGAGGGGCTACGAGAAGTTTTGGGAAGGATTGAAGAAGGGGGAGATCTGGGCTACCAAGTGCAAGAGGTGTGGAAGCTTGTATTATCCTCCTCAGAGGGACTGCCCAGTTTGCATGACGTCAGAACTGGAGTGGTACAGGCTCTCAGACAGAGGAGAACTCATGACCTACACCGTTGTTAAGGCGAAACCCCAGGGGTACGAGGATAGGGAGGACTATACTATAGGGATAGTTAGGACGGAGGACGGAGTGGACCTGATGTGCTGGATCAAGGGAGTTCCCAGGGTCGGGTCTAAGGTGAGGTTGGGAACTGACGGAGATAGAGTGGTAGGTGAGACAGCGTGATGGAATACGATGAGACGGACCCCAGGGCTCTGACCAAGAGGGAGATAGAGGACGTACAGAGGCTCCGACTTAGGAGGATGATCAGGAGAGTATACGAGAGAAGTCCCTTCTACAGGAGGATCTTTAGGGAGAGGAACCTCACCCCTGAGGATATAAAGGAGAAGGAGGACTTGAGGAAACTCCCGTTCACGACCAAGAGTCACCTGAGGGAGAACGCATATCCCTACGGGGGAGAGTTCCTAACAGTAGAGTTTGAGGAATTAGTTGGGTGGCATATGACCAGCGGAACTACCGGAGTTCCCACTGTGGGGGCGTACACACAAAGGGATGTGGAACTCTGGGCTAACCTAGTGGCTAGATCCCTAAGGACAGCCGGGGTCACCAGGAAGGACGTGGTAGCCAACGTCTACGGCTATGGCCTGTTCACTGGGGGAATGGGACTCCACCTCGGAGCCCAGCGTATTGGAGCCAAGGTCATACCGTGGAGTACGGGGAGGACCGAGGCCTTAGCTAGGGCTCTGAAGGACTTCAAGGCTACCGTTGTCACAGGGACCCCGTCGTACGAGTTAGTCATAGCCGAGAAAGTCAGGGAGATAGGTCTTGACCCTGAGAAGGACTTGGATCTCAGGTTAGCTATCCCCGGTGCAGAGTCCATGACCCCGGAGATGCTCCAAAGGATAGAGAGGGAGCTCGCCCTGACGAGTAGGGGCGGAGGAGCGAGGGAGATATACGGTCTCACTGAGGCCATAGGGCCTGGAGTTGCCCAGGAGTGCCCCCACGACCAACACCAGTTCATGCACATTTGGAGTGATCATTTCTTGGTGGAGATAGTAGACCCTGACACAGGGGAACCTGTGGGCGAGGGAGATGAGGGAGAGTTGGTCTTCACTCACTTGACGAGGGAGGGGATGCCGCTAATAAGATATAGGACGAGGGACATAACAAGGTTATTGGAGAGCGACGATGATATACCCTTCCCGAAGGTAGCCATGATGAAGGGGAGGACAGACGACGTAATATTCTACAAGGGGGTCAAGCTCTATCCGACAGCGGTCAACGAGATCCTCATGAAGTATCAAGAGGTTGTGGAATATCAGATCGTCATCACCAGGGAACCGCAGGAGTTCCTCCTATTAATCGAGGCCAGGAACCCATCAGAGGAGCTGAGAAGAAAGATTGTGAGCGAGGTGAAGAACGTAACCTTCCTGACTCCAGAGGTGAACTTCGTGGAGCTGGGAACCCTACCGAGATTTGAGGGTAAGGCCAAGAGGGTGGTCCTCAAGTGAAGGTGTTCGTAGTTGGAGCGGGAGTTATGGGAAGCGGGATAGGTCAAGTTTTCGCCATGGCAGGGAACCAGGTGACCCTATATGACGTGAGGGAAGACGCACTGAGGAAGGCCAGGGAAGGAATTGCTTGGTCCTTAAACAAGTTAAGGGAGAAAGGAGTAGTGAAGGATCCTGAGGAGACGTTGGGGAGAATATCTTTCTCAAACTCCCTGGAGTGCGGTGGTTCAGACTTAGTGATTGAGGCAGTCTTTGAGGATCTCAAGGTTAAGGGAGAGGTCTTAAGGGAAGTCTCGGCTAAGACTAAGGGGGTAATAGCTACCAACACCAGCTCTCTCCCCATAACTGAGTTGTCCACATTCGTGAAGAGGCCCGAGAGGTTCCTGGGCATGCACTTCTTTAACCCACCAGTGCTCATGAAGCTCGTGGAGGTCATAAGGGGAGAGAAGACCTCAGATGAGACTTTCCAGTTCGGCCTGAGGGTCGTCAGCTCCCTAGGTAAGTATCCACTGCCGGTCAGGAAGGACGTCTTCGGGTTCGTGGTCAATAGGGTCCTATTTAGGCTGTTCACAGCAGGTTGTTCACTACTGGCCCTGTACACTCCAGAGCAGATAGATTATGTGGCCATGAACAGGTTAGGGATGCCCATGGGGCTCATAATGTTACTAGACTACACCGGCCTGGACGTGAACTATAACATCGCCAAGGAGGCCTCTAGGAGGGGATTCGAATTCCAGTGTCCTCCCCTAGAGGAGAGGGTAAAACAGGGTAAGCTAGGGGCTAAGTCCGGGGAAGGTTTCTACAACTGGTCCAGAGGGAGACCCGACATACGGGCTGAGGGTGGACCTGATCCGTCAATACTACTGGAACCAGCTGTGAAGGAGGCCCTCTGGCTGGTGAGGGAGGGTGTGGTCGAAGAAGAAGAGCTCGAGAGAGGAGTGGAGTTGGGTTTGGGCATGAAGAAGGGCATATTCAAGTTAGCCAGGGAACTGGGAGTACTGTCTTAGTATTTTTTAACTAGTTCTCTTAAAGTGTACCATGACTCCAGAGGAGGCCTACTCCATCAAGGTAATCTCCGACGTAAAGCTCTCGACTAGGGGTCTGATCCACGGTGAGACGTGGATCGAGAGTAAGGAATACAGAAACTCTGTCTTCCTTAACGGGAGGAGGGTGACCTGGGGAGGAAAGGAGATCCTGCCTAACGTCATCAACGACACCCTCTACTTCGTAAGGACTGGGGAGAAACACCAGTTGGTAGCCCAACAGGAGTTCGGAGAACCTAAGACTCTGCTGGAGCTCGGAAAGATACTCAAGTACGACGTTCATGAGAAGGGTATCCTCGTCTTAGGAGAGGAGGTCAGCGACAAGTCCTCTCCCCTTGAGACGAATAGGATAAAGCACAAGTTTGATGGAAGAGGGCTCCTGCGATCTAGAACTTCGCTCTTCCTCCTCCAGGAGGGTAAGTTGAGGACCGTGGTTAAGGGAGACTTTGATGTAATGGACTTCGCTACAAACGGGAGTAGAGTGATAGTAGTCACCTCACAAAGGGATGACGAAGTGGGACTATCCTCTCTTCAGGAAGTGGATGTTGAGACTGGAGAGAGGAGAGATCTGATCTCGGGAGACTACGTCATCACTTCAGTCGCTGTTAATGACAAGGGAGGCGTTGCCTTCCTGGGTCACGGGAAGGGTAAGAGTCCGTGGGCTGTGAAGGAGGTTCACATCCTGGAGGAGGGAAGGAGTTTCCTCTGCGGTAAGACTTGCGGTAGTTCGGTCATCTCCGACTTGTTCGATGGTGCCAAGGAGAGGTTAGTCTATGTGGGAGACTCCGTGATCAGCCTAGGCCAGGAGGGAGGAGAGACCAACCTCTATAGGATTGAGGATGGAAAGGTGACTAAGATAACCCACGGTGAGCACGTGATTAGACTTTTCGATTACGACGGGAGGAGGCTGGCCTACGTCAAAACCACTCCCGAGAGGCCCTCCCTACTAGTTAGCGGTGATCTAACCTACGATCCGAACCCTCAGGTAACGGGCGTTAGGCCCCTGAAGGTCGACTCCAGGATCGAGGGTTGGGCCATCCTGACTGATCGGAGTGCCCCGACCATCCTTTTCGTCCACGGAGGGCCCCACATGGCCTACGGTTACTCCTACTACATTGAGTTTCAATTCTTCGTTAAGAATGGGTTCAACGTCCTGTACTCCAACCCCAGGGGTAGCCAGGGTTACGGGGAAGAGTTCGCAAAGGCCTGCGTTGGGGACTGGGGAGGAGGGGACATGGAGGACATCCTGACCTTCGTTAAGGATGCTAAGGAACAGTTGGGACTCGAGGGTAAGCTGGGCGTGACCGGTGGGTCTTACGGTGGGTTCATGACCAACTGGATAATAACCCACAGCGACGTGTTCTCAGCGGCAGTGAGCGAGAGGGGAATATCCAACTTAGTGAGCATGTGTGGTACCAGTGACATAGGCTTCTGGTTCAACGCCGTCGAGTCGGGTATCGAGGACCCGTGGAAGATAGAGAACATGGAGAAGCTAATGAGGATGTCACCGATCTACTACGTGGAGAGGGCCAAGACTCCCACCATGTTGATCCACGGAGAGGAGGACTACAGGTGTCCCATGGAGCAAGCGGAACAGTTCTTCACAGCCCTGAAGATGAGGGGTATCGAGACGAGACTGGTGAGGTACCAAGGTGACGGTCACGAACACGCGAGGAAGGGGAAACCCGAAAACATGGTTCACAGACTCTCAGTGAAGCTGGAGTGGTTCAGACGACACCTCACGAGTTAACTCCCTTTCCTACCGACTCCCTGAACTTCCTCCAGGCCTCGTTCCTCAGTATGTACTTCTGCATCTTTCCTGTGGCAGTAGTGGGTATGGGACCGAACTCCACGATCTTGGGGCACTCGAAGTGGGCTAGTTTCTCCTTGCAGAACTTTATCACTTCCTCGGCTGTAAGCTCGGCGCCCTCCATCAACTCTATCCTTGCAGTGACCACTTCACCCCACTTCTCATCTGGCGTTCCGTACACCGCCACCGCCTTCACTCCTGGGAGCTCCATGAGGGTCTTCTCGACCATGATGCTGGACACCTTCTCTCCTCCGGTGTTTATGAGGTCCTTGAACCTGTCCACGACCTCTACGTAACCGTCGGGATGTACTACTGCTGCGTCTCCCGAGCGGAACCATCCGTTCCTGAAGGACTCTGCGGTCTTCTCTGGGTTCTTGTAGTAGCCCAAGGCCACGTTGTGTCCCCTCATTACCACTTCCCCTATGGTCTTACCATCCCAAGGAACTGGCCTGTCCTCTGAGTCAAAGACGTCCATCTCGAATCCCACGTAAGGAACTCCTTGTCTAGCTTTCAACTTAGCCTGTTCCTCTAGGCTGAGCAGGTCCCACTCCTTCCTCCACTCACATATGGAGTGAGGACCGTAAGTTTCTGTCAGACCGTAGACGTGGCACATGTAGCCTCCCAACTCCTGAACCGCCCTCAACGTAGCTGGGGCTGGAGCGGCACCGGCTATCAACATGTGGACTCTCCTGCTGAACTTCAAATTGTTTCTCTTCATGTAGTCCACCAGATTAACGTAAACTGTGGGAGCACCGCTCATGTGCGTCACCCCCTCTTCCTCTATGAGTTTATGGACAACTGTGGGGTCCACCTTATCTAGACACACGTTAGTCGCCCCCACGGCTACGGTAGCCCAAGGGAATCCCCACCCAGCAGCGTGAAACATGGGGAGCGTCCAAAGGTAGACGGAGTTCAGGTCCATCTGATGTTCCAGGGCCTCGCCCATGGCGTTCAGGAAGGCTCCCCTGTGATGATGCATGACTCCCTTGGGAAGTCCAGTCGTTCCTGAGGTGTAGTAGAGTGTTATCATGGAATATTCGTCCTCCACGGGTATGGGCAGAGGAGTGGGGGAGCCCTCCTTGAGGAACTCCGAGTAGGTTTTCCACACCAGTTCCTTCCTGATCTCCTCCTTGGAGGGAGAGCTCTCGTCTTCCAGGAGTACTATCTTGGCCTTCACTTCATCCTTAACAGGTCTCAGCTGATCCAGAAAGGGCTCATCTACCACAACGAATTCGCTCTCTGAGTGATTAATGATGTAACTGATCTCCTTGGGGGAGAGCCTGAAGTTTATGGGGACGAGGACTCCTCCTGCCCAAGGGACGCCAAAGAAGGAGGCGAGGAACTCCGGCCTGTTCCTGGAGATGAAGGAGACTTTCCCCTCCTTACTCAACGCCGAGTTCTTAAGGGCGTTGGCCTGTCTAAAGACCTCGTCCCTGAACTCCCCGTAACTCTTCCTCTCTCCCCTGTATACTACGGCAACCTTATCCTTAAAGTACCTTCCAGATCTCTCGAGAAACGTGAGGGGGGTAAGCACGGAGTACCACGAACCAGATTGATCTACACCAGGATAGTCAGGTACCTTTCTGGGAACCATCATGAAACGTTAAGAAGCATTGCTTAAAAAGTTTGAACTACTCCGGGGGGATCTCCTTGAAGAGTAAATCTATCTCCATCCCCTTCCTCTTGGCCAACGCCCTTGCCGTGGCGTATATCACGAGTCCAGCCCCGTAGATGACTAACAGGGACACCAAGGTCTCCAGGTTTATGGGAAGTAAAACTGGATTGCCCCAGGTATACGCTATGATGAAAACCAAGAAGGCCGACACTGATCCCCCAATCCAGGTCACCAAGGGTATACCCAATAATGTTCTCTTCATAGGGAAGACATTCTCGTAGAGGTTTCTCTTGACAAAGGGCATCAGTGCCATGGACAGGGCAAAAATGGCGTAACCTAACTCGAAAACTACCGTTATGTCTACCAAGGCCACAGGGGTGTTGAGAGCGTAGAGGAAAATCCCTGCCGCTCCGATAAGGCTGACTAGGACTGTGGATTTTACCGGAGCCCTCAACCTCTCGTTAACGTCCGCCATCCAGGGGGGCATTATCCTATCGAAGGACCAAGAGAAGAGGTATCTAACCAGGGCGGTAACCAGGGGTGGGTTGCTGTAAAAGTTGGGGAGCCAAAGGGCCAGGAACATGATCAGAAACAGGGGCAAGCTACGATCCACCATGAAGGCGAAGTACGGCGTGAAGTCACCAACGCCCTGGAGAGAATTGTAGACAGTGTCGTTCAGTCCTTGGTTACTGATGTAACTCCACGAAGTCATGAAGCTGGAGCCGAAGGCCCTGAGGTTGAGGTAAACGAAGACCATGTAGTATATCCCTATTATGACTATGGAGATTACCGTGGCGTACAAAACGTTCCTCTTCACCTGTTTCATCTCCCCTGACCAAGAGAGGGGGAGGTTGTACCAAGTGTAATAATACCAGATCACAGGGGCGGCCAGTATGGTTGCGTAGAGTGACGGTCTGAGGGTGAGGCCGTTACTCAAGGCGTCGTTTATCACTTCCTGATAGGCGTTGGGTATCCCGGTGCTCAGGGAGAGGTCCTGAGCGAATTGAGCTGGAGTGATCCGTGCCAGAGCCCAGAACATTATCAGTGTTGAAATTAGGGTAATCAACCCTGCTCCCAACACGAACTTCCACTGCAGTCTGGGTGTCATTGCTAAGAACGCGGATATAACGACTATCACTAGCCCCACCACTATACTCCCCTGTGTGCTGGAGAACCACGAACCCCAGTTTATGAAGGTCTGATTGTTGTAAGCTAAACCGAGACCCGAGAACAGGTACCCAAACCACTGTGCACCTAGGTAACTGTAGTAACCTAGAGAGAGCCCAAACCCCACAAATAGACCGAAGTAGTTCACGAAACCTACAGCCGGATGGATTGCCCTACTATTTAACACATAGTCTCCTCCGGCCCTAGGCATGGCCACACCTGCTAAGTAGAAGAGATAAGCCATACCAAGAGTTGGGAACATCATCATGAGAAACGAGAGAACCCAGTTGGCACCTGGGGAAGTAAAAAGCCAGGAAAGTATTAGGATGGGGACCCCACCGGTCACGAGACCAAAAGTAGCTGACATCGAAGACCAAGGACTCACCTCCCTCACGAGACCGGAGGACTCCCTCAGGAAGAGGTTCTTTTTTTCTTCCATCTCCCATGGGCAATGTATATTTGAAATATAAACTTTTCTCTCAATTTGTTTAGAATTTATCGGAATCACTGGAGGTCAGTTGCACACAGGTATCCCTTGAAAATCACTTTATTTAACTCCTTTTAGAGTAATTGGTCGCGAATTGAGCTGAAGTTGACAACAGTAGAGTAGAACATGTATCACACGATAGTATAGAATCGCTATTCGCGGTGAACCCGTGAATAGCCCGTAGGTCTGGGAACACGTGGTAAAGTTTCAGGAATAGGGAGGAATACAACGGGACGAGAGCACTAACTACCTCTTTTATTCAAGAACCCCAGCACTGCTAGGACGACTCCTACCACCATCATGGGGATGCCAGCTATTATCAACGCCCCTATGAGAGTACCATCTCCTGGATAATAGGAGTACTGGGAGTAGTACACGGTCACCGGCTGTGAATAATTGTTCACCACCTGGAAGGTCCCCTGCCCGCTGGAAATCACATAGTAGGCTGAGTGTCCCTGAGTCGAGGCGTTTACCGGCACGCCCTCCACGAGGAGGGGAAACTGGGAGGAATTATAGTAGAAGATATAAACATTTTTGCCTAGAGATACATAGTGAAAAGATATATTCTCACCCGGCATCAGGCTGGCGGAGGTCATGTTGGCTTTAAGGCCAGTCAAGATCTCCTCTGTCGCCTGGTTTACTATGTAAGGGTAGACTCCGAAGACCAATACAGCTCCTATGACAAGGATGGCTAAGCCCAGAACTGCCAGTTTCCTCATGTGATGTAGGGAGTCTACGACCATAAAAACGTTATGCGAACACGGTTTGGGTTTGCGTCATAAAGCTCTTTTACGCGGTTCCCTCTTGAAGTGCTGAATCCTTTTTCACATTGATAGAAATCTTTTTATACAGCAGTTATGGGGATCTTAGGGAGGTAATACAGGAAAGCCGGTATTGGCGAGAAGTTTTCGACGTCGTCCCGCTGAAAAGGTGCGGAAGGACTGATCGAGTTCGCTAGGGAGAGTCTGTCAGGGAGATCAACAGGTTGGGCGTGGTGAGGGGGAAGGGGAGGAGCAGGAAGGTTAACTGGCACTGATCCTCATGGTCCTGGTAGGTGGGAGGGCCAGCGTGAGGAACGCGGCCGAGACGTTCGGGTTGGAACGTGAATTGATGGGGCGTTGGGAGAA
>Ga0080006_1177197_pt1 | contig 31767 bp, 30 predicted proteins | sample RS3BMetagenome_FD_69209 | JGI IMG/M metagenome (GOLD analysis project Ga0080006, IMG submission 69209) | Ferric oxide microbial mat and aquatic microbial communities from Rainbow Spring, Yellowstone National Park, USA - RS3B (SPADES... ...
TACTCAAGCGAACATTGCCACGCTGCACCGGCAAGGCGTCCTTGATCCGCTCATACTGCGCTTCCATGATTTCCATTCACAGACATTAACACAGATTAAAACGTAGTGTGAACACGCCCTAGCAGCAATTGGAAGCAAAAGAGAGGGGCACCAGCGAACGCGCCCCTCTTTCTATGTTCATCCGACGATGTAAAGTGTCTGCTAGACCCACTCGCCGCTCCTCATCAGTGGCTCCTCGGTTCCATCCTTAACGACTCCATCGACATCCATCTCACCCGATCCGATCATCCAGTCCACATGGATCAAGCTGCTGTTCGCGCCGAGCCCGGCCAACTGCGCGGCATCCATCGTTTCACCGCCAATCAAACATGTCGAGTAGGCCTGCCCCAGTGCAATATGGCTCGCCGCGTTTTCATCGAACAGCGTGTTCCAGAACAGCACGCCACTCTGCGCAATCGGCGACGAATGCGGCACCAGCGCCACCTCGCCCAGTCGCCGCGCACCATCGTCAGTGCCGATCAGCCGGTTCAAAACATCTTCTCCGGCCGTAGCCTTCGCCTCGACGATCCTGCCCTCTTCGAACCGCACCTCGATATTCTCAATCAACGTGCCCTGGTGCGAGAGCGGCTTCGAAGCCCGCACTCTTCCGCTGACCCGGTCCTTGTGTGGCGTCGTAAAGCACTCCTCGGTTGGAATGTTCGGGTTGCAGAAGATCCCGTTGCCCGCAGTGGTTCCGCCCCCAGCCCATACATGCTGATCCGCCAGCCCAACTCGCAGATCCGTCGTTCCATCCTGCGACTTGAAGTGCAGTGCCGAAAATCGTTTCGCATTCAGCAGGTCGATCCGCTCTTTGATCTTCTTTCCATGCCGCTTCCAGTCGCCCACCGGGTCATCGCCGGTCACGCGCGAAGCGAGAAAGATCGCGTCCCACAGCTTCGCCACCGCCACATCCGTGGCCTCACCCGGAAAGACCAGCTTCGCCCACTCCGGTGTCGCTGCCGCCACAATCGACCAGTTGATAGCGTGCTTGGTAATCAACTCCATCGCAGGCTTGCCCGCCTTCGAGGCCGCGATATTGGCCCGTGAGACCTTCGCGGAGTCCTGCTTTGCGAGCAACGCCGGATTCGCTCCCGCGATCGCGAGCCGCGCCGCTCCTCCGCGAAACGCCGCCGCCATCGCATCGGCCATCCACTGCGCCGCATGATCGAAGCTCGCGTCCGCCGCATACTGATACCGCGCCAGCACCGCCGGATCGTCGCTATAAAGCGTCGTTACCAGCAGCGCCCCAGCCTTGTACGCGTGCTCGGTGATCCGCCTTACCAGCGCCAACGACTCGAGCGGCGCCGAGATCACAAGCTCCTGCCCCGCCGCCAGGTTCAAGCCAACCTTCACCGTAACTTCGGCAAACCGGTCCAGCTTCTCGTCAAACGTCAATGCCTGAAATCCAGCCCCGGCAACACTCGAAGCCGCAACACCATCCTGCACAAGAACCGAAGTAGCCATCCCTTTAAGCTAAGCGGGCAACAACCGAAACGCAACCCCAGCTCATATCCGCCGCACGACGCGCAGCAGTTGAAAGAGCTGCGATCGGCGCTTCAAAGCGTTGCCCGGCGAATCGCCTCCTCCAGAGCCGCCCGACCACCCTCCCGCACAGGTCCATGACCCGGCGCGTACCGCTCGATTGGATATTGCAGTAGTCGGATCGCCGTCTCTTTTGCCTGCGCCCGGTTCGAGTAGGCCTTCAGGGGGAACCACCACGGCGCCCAGCCGGTGATGCCGAGGTGCGAAAGGCCGAACAACTCATCACCCGCGTAGAGCGTCCCGTCGCGCTCGTCCAGATACGCGAGATGGCCGTGGATGTGACCCGGTGTGCTGATGGCGAGCAGCGAGCCAATGCGGTCCCCCGGCGTGATGGTCAGCGAAACTGAAGTCCTGATCCCCGGTGATCTTCCACGCACCTCGCCCGCCTCGCCGTCACGAAGCGAAAGATCCGGGGGCCTGCGCAGCATCGGAATCGTGCGTTCGGAGGCTCCGAGAAGGATGCCCGGAACTTTCGCGGCGAGCGCATCGACCGAACCCACATGATCGACGTGGGGATGCGTGAGGATAATCCTTCGAATCGGAGTGCTCCCGGCGGCTTCGAGAATATCGTCTTCCGATCCACCAAGGTTCGCATCGATCAGCGTGTACCCGTCCTCGTCAAGCACAAGATAGCAATTGACCAGACCAAGGCGAGTGAGCTTTACGCCGTGCTGCGCGACTGGAGTGATCTTTATTTGGTTGCCCTCCTGGGGCGCGCTCGCAGATCGCCGATGCGTCTACTTCATCTCCGCGTACACATCCTGAAAGTCAAAGCAGCCCGTCCGCCCCGCCATCCACTCCGCCGCGCGCACCGCACCCTCGGCAAAGCCGCGCCGCGAAAAAGCTTCATGCGTCAGCACCAGCCGGTCCGCGCCGCTCCGCGCCTCCAGCACATGCAGTCCCATACTTTCGCCCTCGCGCACTGCCTCGATCGACACTTCCCTTACGCCAGTCGCCGTCTCAACCGCCTTCGCCAGACTGATGGCGGTGCCCGATGGCGAATCCAGCTTGCTCGCGTGATGCGTTTCTTGGATCGAAAACTCGTATCCGGCGCTCTTCAACGCCTTCCCCATGCTCGACGCAAGCTCCATCATCACCTGCACACTCACAGAGAAGTTGGTTCCGTACAGCAGCCCCGCCTCTTTCCGCTCCGCGAGCGCACGCATCTTTCCCAGCGCCGCATACCAGCCCGTCGTACCAATCACCATCTTCGCGCCCGTGGCCAGGCACGCTCGCATGTTCTGCACCGCTGCTTCAGGCGTCGTGAAGTCGACCACCACATCGAACCCCGCGACAAATGGAGGAGTCAGCGCCGAAGCATCCGCGTTCTCCTTCGCATCCAGAACATGGACGCTGTGTCCGCGCTCCGCCGCCACCTCCGCCACCAGTCTGCCCGTCTTGCCCTGTCCCAGAATCAATATCCGCATCGTCTTCCTTCCTAAGCCTTGTTCTCCAACAGAACGCGGCCCGCGACATCGAAGACCGTCTCGTCAGGATCGGCGAAGAAGTGTCCATGCAGACTCCGCACCGCCTCCTCCACGTCCTCCTCATCGATCATGAAGCTCATATTGATCTCGCTGGCTCCCTGCGAGATCATCCGCACATTCACATGGCTGATCGCGCTGAACACCCGGCCCGCAATCCCGTTGTGCCCGCGAATGTCCTCGCCCACCAGGCACACCAGCGCCTTGTTGCCCTCCATCTTCACATCCGCGATCTTCGCCAGCTCCGAGCAGATCGCCGGCAACTGCTGGTTGCTGTCCACAGTCAGCGAAATACTCACCTCGCTCGTCGACACCATGTCGATCGCACACTTGTACTTGTCGAAGACATCGAAGACCGCCTTCAGATATCCGTGCGACATCAGCATCCGGCTCGCCACCACATCGATGATCGTCAATCGCTTCTTCGCCGCGATGCTCTTGAACGGACTCGCACACTTGGCCGCCATCGCCGTGATCTTCGTGCCTTCATTCTCCGCATTGTGCGAGTTCAGCACCCACACCGGAATGCTCTTCTGTACCGCCGGCAGAATCGTCGCCGGATGCAGCACCTTCGCGCCGAAGTACGCAAGCTCCGCCGCCTCCTCAAAGCTGATCGTCTTCACCCGCAGCGCGTCCGGACAGATGCGCGGATCGGTCGTCATAATGCCGTTCACATCCGTCCAGATCTCGATGGCACCAGCATGCATCCCACCGCCTACCAGCGCAGCCGTGTAGTCGCTGCCTCCGCGTCCCAGCGTCGTCGTCACGCCATCCACGGTCGAACCGATGAAGCCGCCCATCACCGGCGTCTTCCCGGCCTTGATCAGCGGCAGTACGATCTCGGCCAGCTTCGCTTCGATCGCCTCCTCCAGCGGAGCGGCCTTGCCATAGTTTGCGTCCGTAACAATACAGCTCCGAGCATCGACATGAAACCCATCCAGCCCATGCTGCTCGAAAGCCTCGGCCACCATCCGGCTCGAAAGTCTCTCCCCGAAACTCACCACCAGGTCATTCGTGCGCGGCGTCAGCTCACCCACCGCCGCGATGCCGCGCAGCAGATCGTCCAGCGCGTCGAACTCGACATGCAACCCGCCCTGCAATCGAATGAAACGCTCCTCTTCCAGCAGCGCCGCGGCTGTGTCGATATGCCGATGACGCAGCCGGCCTCCGATTGCCAGCGCGCTGATTTTGTCCCCGCGTCCCGCCGCCGCCGCTGCTGCCAACAGGAGATCCGTCACCTTCGCCATGGCCGAGACCACAACCACAGCCTCCAGCCCGCGCTCCCGTCGTCCGCGCACAATCGCCGCGGTCCGCTTCATGGCCTGCGCATCCTCGACCGAGGTTCCGCCAAACTTCATCACCACCAGCTGCTCTCGCGCCGCGCTCAAACCGTCGCCTCCACCGCCCTGTTAGCCGCAGAGGAGCCCGCTTTGACCGGAACACCCGGCTTATCGAGCTTCCCCATCCGCGCCAGCACCTCGGCATTCAACACCGCCGCCCCCGCCGCCCCGCGAATCGTATTGTGCGACAGCACCACGAACTTCCAGTCCAGCAGCGCGCACTCCCGCAGTCTGCCCACCGTCGCCGCCATGCCATTGCCGCGCATCCGGTCCAGCCTAGGCTGGGGACGATCCACGCTCGCGTCATACTCGATCGGCTGGTCCGGAGCCGTGGGCAGATGCTGCCCCGCAAGGGGCAAAAACTCGCTCCACGCCGCCAGAATCTGCTCCCGCGTAACCTTCTTCTTGAACTTGATGCTGACGCACTCGGTATGCCCATCCTCCACAGCCACCCGGTTGCAATGCGCGCTCACCTTTGCATCCAGCATCTCGATCCTCGACCCGCGCAGACGCCCCAGGAGCTTGCCAACCTCCTCCTGCAGCTTCTCTTCTTCGTTCTTGATAAACGGCACCACATTCCCCAGAATGTCGAGCGAAGCCACGCCCGGATATCCCGCGCCGCTCACCGCCTGCATGGTCGACACAAACAGGCTCTCGATCCCGAACCGTTCTTCGAGCGGCTTCAGCGCAAGCACCAGGCCGATCGCGCTGCAATTCGGATTCGTCACAACGTAGCCGCCGCTCTCCCTGCGCCAGCTCTGCGTGTCAATCAGCGCCAGATGATCGGCATTCACCTCCGGCACCACCAGCGGCACCTCTTCGGTCATGCGAAAGGCGCTTGAGTTAGAGATCACCGCGCAGCCGGCAGCGGCAAACCTCGGCTCCAGCTCCCGCGCAATCTCCGCATCGAGCGCCGCAAAGATAATCTTCGGAATGGGCACATCACCCGCGGCAGCTTCGGGGACATTAGGCTGCAGCGTCATCGCCGCAATCCTCGTGGGCAGCGGAGTGTCGAGCTTCCACCGGCACGCCTCAGCGTACGTCTTGCCTGCGCTCCGATCGCTCGCTGCAAGCCACGCAATCTCAAACCAGGGATGATTGCTCAACAACTGAATGAATCGCTGCCCGACCATGCCGGTCGCGCCCAGTATGCCAACCTTGCGCCGTTCCATCGCTTCACGCCCCGTAGCGGTTTCGTTCTGCATTTAGAATACAGCGCCGCACGATACCGCGACCTCAGTTCCTCGCGGACTCAGGCGTCTCAGTAGTCGTCGCGACGTCGGCGCCGCGAATGATAGCCGCTCGATCCGCCCCATACCAGAATCGCCGCGACCAGATGAATGACAAACCAGAGATGCACCCCCTGATCGATATAGATCAGGTAGAGCACCAGTGCGCGCGGCAGCAACAGCCAGAACACCGGCGGAAGAATCCCCTGCAGATGAAACGGAATCAGCAGACCCTGGAACCACGCCACCAGCATGGCCAGCCGCGGCAGAAACAGCGCGAAGATCAGGAACCACAGCGGCAACCGGTTCACGATAAAGTCGAGATTCAAACTGTAGTGAGCCGTCTGCTGCACGGTCGCTGTCAACGCCACGAGTCCTGCACCCATTTACGCCTCCCGATCACAAGCCTTCTACTTCGCGCCGAAGCGAAATTCCGCCTTCGCAGTCTTCTCCGGCTCAACGTTCACCGTCACATCTTGCTCGCCCAGCCTCTCGTGAATCGCCGCCAGTGTGTACCGGCCCGGCGGCAATCCGTTAATGTCAAAGTGCCCGGCCGCATCCGTAACCGCGAAAAATGGCGTCGCCGACACATTGATGAAGGCATTCATCCAGGGATGGAAGTCGCATCGCACGGGAATCATCGTCTCCGGCTTTGAGAACGTCTTCGTCACCGGAGTGCCCTTCGCCGCCTGCGAAAAGTTGATCGCCTGATCGCCCACCACAACGGGCATGGTGTGGACGTTGTGAGTCGTGCCGTCGGAGTTCCGGAACTCCACCGAACCGCCCTGCACCAGCGCGACCACATGCGGAACATACCGGCATCCCACCTGGTCCATCACCACCGGCGGGGGCGTAGGCTCAACCGTTCCCATCGCCGCTGCCGGTCCGTTCTTGACATATACATACACATTCGCCAGCTTGCCATCATGCAGGACGTACTGCTCACTCAGATTCTCTCCGCCTGTCGCAGCGCACACCGGGTCCACGCTCATATCGATCGCCACGCGAGGCGGCGGCGTCCCTGCAAACCGCACCGTCCCGCTGACCATCCCCAGAGTCGTCCTCGACTCCGGTGCATTCAGAGGGCGAGCAACCGCCGGACGATCGCTCGCCGGGGCAGTTCCATTCCCAATCACCTGAGCCTGCTTAACCGCGGGGCTTGGCTTGCATCCCGCCGTCCCCGCGAGAAGGATGCAAGCCACCGCCACCGCAATTCGCCCGCCGCGTCCCTGTCTCATCGAACCTCGCGTAAAAATTGGAACCATTCGCAGACCATCCTACGTCATCGGGCCAGATCGCCATCAAAGTCCCTGGAACCCGGTCTAAAGAGTCTGGCCTATGGAAGAGAAGTCGTCAGTCCGACCGAAGCCACGCGGTAGTATCGCGCGACGTAGCGGAGAAACTCCGCATCTCGCCTTTGCTCTTGTCCCTCTTCCTGTCGAGGCTGCTGAAAAGATCATCCCCGTTGCTGCCCGGCCCACTAACTCTGCGCCACAGGAGTTTCCATCGCCTCCAGCACCGCATCCGCGAACGCTTTCGTCCCGCTCGTTCCGCCGACATCCTTGGTCAGCGTCTTGCCCTCGCGGTACACCCGCTCGAGTGCCGCATGCACCCGCTCCGCGGTCTCCGGCTCGTCGATGTGATGCAGCATCAGTACCGCGCTCTGTAGCAGCGCCGTAGGGTTTGCCAGATCCTTCCCGGCGATGTCCGGGGCCGACCCATGCACCGCCTCGAAGATCGCGCACTCCGTCCCGAGATTCGCTCCCGGCACGAGGCCCAGTCCGCCCACAAACGCGCTGCACAGATCGCTCAGAATATCCCCGTACAGATTCTCGGTCAGCAGAATGTCGTACTGATACGGATTCATCACAAGCTGCATGCACGTGTTGTCAACGATGTGCTCGTGGTACGCAACCTCGGGAAAGCCTTCGGCCACCGTCCTGCAACAGCGCAGAAACAAGCCATCCGAGAGCTTCATAATGTTCGCCTTATGGATCGCATGAATCTTCTTCCGCCCCTGTTTGCGCGCGTAGTCAAACGCAAACTTTGCAATCCGCGTCGAACCCTTCTCCGTGATGATCTTCAGCGCCTGCACCACCCCGGGCACGACCTCATGCTCCAGCCCCGCATACAGATCCTCCATGTTCTCGCGCACAATCACCAGGTCCATGTTCGGATAGTTGGTCTTCAGCCCGGGGAGGCTCTTCACCGGCCTGAAGTTTGCAAACAGCTCGAACTTTTTCCGCAGCGTCACATTGATCGAAGCAAATCCACCGCCCACCGGAGTCGTTACCGGCCCCTTCAGCGCCACGCGATTCTTCTCGATCGAGTCGTACAGCACCTTCGGAATATACTCGCCCGTCTTTTCGAATGCATTCGCACCCGCGTCGTAGCTATGCCATTCGAAGCCCACGCCAGTGGCTGCGCCCGCGGCTTCCACGATCTTGACCACGGCACTGGAAACCTCGGGCCCTATGCCATCGCCCGGAATCAACGTAATCCTGTGCGTCTTCTTCGCAGCCGCCATCCGCTACCGCCTCTTCTTCTGGTCTTTTCCGCTCAACAACTCTTCCAGCTCTGCCTTGAATTCGCGAACATCTTTGAAGTCCCGGTACACGCTCGCAAACCGGATATAAGCGACCGTATCGATATCCTTCAGTCGCTGCATGATCAACTCGCCGACCTCGTTGGTCGTCCGCTCGCGCTCGGGCGAATCGACCACATAGGCCTCGGTCTCATCGACAATCTGCTCAAGCTTCACGGCAGCCACAGGTCGCTTCTCGCAGGCGTGCAGCAGGCCGCTCAGCACCTTCTGGCGGTCAAACTTCTCCCGCCGGCCGTCTTTCTTCACCACCATGTAGGGAATCTCGTCGATGCGCTCGTAGGTCGTAAACCGCTTGTTGCAGCCCTCGCACTCCCGCCGCCGGCGGATCGAATCCGCATCCTTGCTCTCACGCGAATCCACAACTCGATCCTGGCTGAATCCACAATAGGGGCACTTCATCTGAATGAGTTGATTCTAGCAGCGGCCACTTCGTGGCGGGCATACCCCTTCGAATGGACCTCCCGATGGTCGGGATTGAAATCCTCGCTCCGACCAACGAGAAGCCTTAAGCAGCTCACCCTGCCTCGACCGCTATACACACCACGAAGTGGCCGCTCGATGCGTAGTGGGCCCGTCCGGCAGGACATATCGTTTTAAATGTCCTTTCCCGCAGCCTCGCTCTCCTCCGCCACCTTCTTCAAGCTCACATGCTCCACCTGCGAATAGATCAACCCCGCCGGGATAATGCACAGCGAAGTCACCACCAGCAGTACTGCCCCGCACGCCGTTGCCGCCTCAATCGGCGCGCCGAAGAATGAATGCATCGCCGCCGCCGTAATCGCAATCTGCGTGAACCACCCCACAACCGGAAGCTGCAGCAGCGACCCGCCGATGCTCGCCGCCATCAGTAGCATCGTCCGCGAAAACGTCACTTGCGCCAACTCCGGCGTCTGCACAAACGCGTGCGCCGTCTCAAAGTAAGCAAACCCGATCATCAGCCACATGGTCAGCGAAAGCGCCACCACGATGCCAAACTCACGCGCCGAGCGAAGCGCATTCAACCCATCGCGAAATCCGACGATCTTCGTAGCAATGCTCTCACCCGCAGGCTTCGAGACCAGCCCTACAGTGCCTCGCGCAAACGCAGCCACCGCGCCGCCCGCCACCCTCACCACCCCGGCAAAGGCAGCGATCGCCAGCGTAGCCCCCATGCTCAGCACGCCCGACCGCACGAACACCTCATGGTGCGGCGCACCCTTTGGTGTAAACGCCAGCGCGCCCGAGAAGATCAGCGCCGCCGCACCCAGGTCGAACATGCGCTCAATCGTATAGACCGCCACCTGCGAACTCAGCGAGAGCTGCGTTCGCCGCGCCAGCAGGTAGGGCCGCGTCAGATCCGCCAGCCGCCCAAACAGGGCCACCGCCGTAAATCCGATAAACTGCGAGCCCAGCAGGGAAGCAGCCGAAACCTTCTTCGTCGGCGAAACGAACACCGCCCACCGCACCGCCCGCAGCCAGTATGTCCCATAGATCAGCGCCATGCCCGCAACGATATGGCCCGGAGTCACCAGCCGAAGCTCTCGCCAGAACGTCTTCCAATCGAACTGCACCTTGTACTGGAACAGCAGCACGAGCACGACAAGCGCGACCGCCCCAACCGCCCACACAACGCCCCTGCGCTTCGTCATCCTTGACTCTCTTTGTGCTTTGAGATCATTGATCTTTACGGAAGGTGATATGGGTGCTGCTAAGCCCACCGCGTGGAAAGTCGATACCTACAGCGGTTAGCGCATCTTTATCCCCGGAAGAGATAGCGGGCGGTTCGTAGTCAGCCCAGAACTCATAACTACCAGCAGCGTGGTCATCCAAGAACACTTGGAATTTTCCCTGTTTGATGCCGAACGACTTGCCGGGGCGAGATACCTTCGCTTCCATGCTGAGCGATTCCCCGGCGCGAAGCACCTTCCATTCCTTAGCTCGCTCCAGTATCTCCTGCCAGTCGTACTTATCCGCGGCACATCCGTGGAGGACACGGTCCTCGTCAGGTCTTGATGGAACGAAGTGCACCCGCAGCATGATGGAGCCGGTGTAGCTGTTGCCGCAGTCGACTTCGGGGGTTGGAAGCCGGATGTCGTGATTGCTCTTGTTGATCAAAAGAAAAATAAATGCCTCGGGCATCCCGTCCTTGATCTGCTCGGGTTTGAGCTTCAGCTCAAGTTCGCCGAACATCTGAGCGAAAGCGGAGACAGTCAGAACGAAAAATATAACGGCGGCAAGCACGACGCTTTTCATCGGCTCTTTGGTCCTCACCAAGCTTACTTCGCCTGCGCCATGATTGCCATCTGCTTCCGCCGGTTGAACTCGCGAATCACCCGCGCCACATAGGCCCGCGTCTCGCGGTACGGAGGCACGCCGTGATATCGGTCCACCGCGCCCGGCCCTGCGTTGTACGCCGCCAGCGCCAGCGCCGCATCATCGTGATACCGGGTCAGCAGCGCATCCAGATACGCTGTCCCGCCCGCAATATTCTGCTCCGCGCGAAAGCTGTCCGCCACGCCCAGCGTCTTCGCCGTTCCGGGCATCAACTGCATCAGCCCCTGCGCTCCGGTCCGCGACACCGCCCGTACCTGGCCTCCGCTTTCGGCCCGCACCACGCTCGCCAGCAGATCTTCGTCGATGTGGTGTGCCGCCCCCGCGTGTACCAGCATCTCGTGCATCTCTTCCTTCGTAGGCACAAGCTCCCCGCTCTCGGAGCCCTTCGCAGCATCGGCCTCAGGAACATCCGGAACCGTCTGCACTTCAATCACGGAATCCGCCGCCACATCCATGTAATTCGAGCTCTCGGCATCCGCACTCTTGCCCGCGAAAAACAGCCGAACCTTATCCCCCACCACCTCGCGCCGTACGCAGTTCAGCGCAAAACCATTTTTCAGCGTCACCAGCTCGGCCCCGCGCACCAGCGGACACGCCCCCGCCACGATCAGCAGACCGAAACCCAGCGCTCTGAACCGAATAGCCACTCCTCAAGGCTATCACTCCCTCCCTGCGTCCCGCTGATGCCAGGCTCCCACTATCGAGTCACGGCAACTCGCCCCTGCAGGACCGCCTCGATCGCCTGCGCGACGCCATCTTCATCATGCCGCCGGCCTAACTCCCAACCCCTCTCCTCCGCCATCCCCCGCAGATCTTCCGGTGCGTTCCCCATCAGCACCGCCCGCCCGGCAACCTCCAGCATCGACACATCGTTCCAGTTATCCCCAATCGCCAGAATCTCCTCCACCGCAATCCCACGAGTTCGCGCCAGCCGCAGCAGCGCCGCTCCCTTGCTGCACCCCGCCGGCAGAATGTCCACAATGCTCAGATCCCGTTCCGCATACTCGGTCCGGTGCAGCGCCGCCTCCGCGCCCGCCGCCCTCTCCTGAGCGGTCTCGCCCACCGCCGACACGCCCGGATGCTCCAGCAGCCGAGCCTCCGCCTGCCGCATCCTCTCTATCGTCCCGCACAGCATCATCTGGATGGGCGGCTCCCGGTTGAGCGCGCTTTCCATCGGCGCCACCCGCTCGATGTACGGCTCATTCGCCGCCATCCAGCGCCCGATGCTCGCCGTCAGATCCGCCAGATCCTCAACCACCAGCGCACCGCGCTCATCCTCCCCATCCGGCCCTATCTTGTCGAAGGTCATCACCAGCGCATTGCGAAACTCATCCATATGCCCGCACAGCCACCGCGCCGTCTCCACCGGAAGCAGTGTCCTGTCGATCAGTCTCGCCCCAATGGTCCGCGTTACCGTGCCGTTCGAGCTGATCAGCGCGCTCTCCTCCCGCAGCCCCAGACCGCGCAGCACCCGCATCGCATAGCAGTGCCTCCGCCCCGTTGCCACCACGATCTCAATCCCAGCCCGCTCTGCCGCCTGCATCGCCGCCAGATTGCGCCCACTCACCAGGCCATCGGCTCCAATCAGCGTCCCATCCATATCCACCGCAATCAACCGCATCCTCACCTCATTCAGTGCATATTCTCGCACCCGGGCCACCAAGCCCAACCCGCCGGGCCATGGGTGCCCATAGTTCGACTTTGAGGGTGTGGACACTCGCGCGTTGGCGCGATAGCCGCCGCGACGGAACCCAGGCGGCTCCAACTCCACACCTGAAATCCGTTAGCATGAAACACATGCCCGCCATCACCTTTCTGGAATGTGTCCGCTGCCATCACCACCTCTCCGCAGACACTCCGCAAACCCTCTGCCAGCTCTGCGCCGGCTCCCTTTACGTCCGCTACGACATGGCCGAGCTCAAACGCACCGCCAGGCGCGAAGACCTCGCCGCCAGGGCCGCCGCCAGTCCAGTCAGCCTCGGCATGTGGCGCTACGCAAGCGTCCTGCCTGACGTAGCCCCCGTCACCCTCGGCGAAGGCTGGACGCCGCTCCTCCAGAGCAAGCGCTATCCCGGCCTCTACATCAAGGAAGAGGGTGCCAACCCCACCGGAACCTTCAAAGCTCGCGGCCTCTCGCTCGCCGTCACCATGGCGAAACACTATGGCCTCCAGCATCTTGCCGTCCCCAGCGCGGGCAACGCCGCCGGAGCACTCGCTGCCTACGCCGCCGCCGCCGGCCTCTCCGCCCACATCTTCATGCCCCAGGACGTCCCCTTCGCCAACTACCTCGAAGGCGTCCTCTACGCCGCCGACCTGCACATGGTCGACGGCCTCATCTCCGACTGCGCCCGCCTCGTCGCCGAGACCATCAAGGCCCAGCGCGAAGCCAACACTCCCGCCAATCAAGTCTGGTTCGACATCTCCACCCTCAAAGAGCCCTTCCGCGTCGAAGGCAAAAAAACCATGGGCTACGAACTCGTCGAACAATTGGGCTGGACCTACCCCGACGCCGTCTTCTACCCCACCGGAGGAGGCGTAGGCCTCATCGGCATGTGGAAGGCCTTCGAAGAGTTGGAGCAGCTGGGCTGGGTCGAAAAGGGAAGCAAACGGCCAAAGATGTATGCCCTCCAGGCCGCCGGCTGCGCCCCCATTGTGAAAGCCTACGACGCCCACCAGCCCGCCAGCGAGTTCTTCCCCAACGCCCAGACCTTCGCCGCCGGTCTCCGCGTTCCCAAACCCTACGGCGACGCCATTATCCTCGACATCCTTTGCGAGTCCGGCGGCCGCGCCATCGCCTCATCAGACGAGACCATCCTCGCCAGCATCCTCGACTGGGCCCGTCACGAAGGCATCTTCCTCTCGCCCGAAGGAGCCGCCGCCACCGCAGCCTACGACCAGCTCCTCGCCACCGGAGAGCTCAAACCCACCGACAAAGTCGTTCTCTTCAACACCGGAGCCGGCCTCAAATACGCCGACACCGTCGCCGAAGCCATGCACCTCAAGCCCTTCCACCAGAAAAAACCCACCCTCCCCACCAGCATGCCCGTAGGCGGCATCATCACCCCGCAGTGATCACGCAGCCAGAGCGATCGACAGTGCTTAGGGGTCACTGCGCTTAGGGATCATGGATGCCTCCCTTAATCCGCAAATTAGAGCACCAGAAGCAAACTAACAATCTCCTACAAAAACCGAGCCCCATCTTCGCGACAACGAAATTCCCGCCCTGGAAACTCCCCTACAAACTGTCCTCAGCCTCAGTCACGCTTGAAAAGCACGTCAAAATACCCTTCACCTTTGTCATCTCCAGCAGCGAATCCACTCGCTCGTTCACGCCCGCCAGCAGCAATCTCCTGCCATGGTTCTGCGCCGAAACATAGTAGTTCATCAGCAGACCCAACCCAGCCGAATCCATATACGGCGTGCTGCTCAGATCCATAATCAGCACCTGCGGAGTAGTTGCCCGCAGCTCGTCTTGCAGGCCGAACATGGTCGTCAGGGTCAGCGGTCCATTCAACTTCAGAATCTTCGTTCCATCCGCCCGTCCGGCAGCAAAGCTGTAACTCAAAGGTTCATCGCGCATCCTGAAAGTCTATTGAAGTTCGCCCGCGCCAATGTGAAAGAAGTGTGAATCTCGCAACGCTCTCATCACGGTCTGGGGTTGCTTTCCCCTTCGGTCGTGTCAAATCAGCAGCCTCCTTGCGATGGGTGGTGTAACCCTTATGGCAATGAGCCGGTAGGCCATCGCAAAAACGATGTACGAGTAGCCTGAATCGGCCAACCCAACCCACTCATCCAAAGCCTTGACGCCGACCCTCTCGGCCAAAGGAACACCCATGGAATATAAAACCCTCGGCAACACCGGCCTTCTCGTCTCCACACTCTGCTTCGGCACCATGACCTTTCACGGCTCAGGCATGTTCAAAGCCATCGGTCAGGTCGATCAGGCTGGAGCCGACGAGCTCATCAAGGCCTCCATCGACGCCGGCATCAACTTCTTCGACACCGCCGACATCTACTCCGACGGCGAAAGCGAAAAGACCCTCGGCAGATCCCTTAAGACCCTCAACATCGCCCGCAAGGACGTAGTTATCGCCACCAAGGCCTTCGGTCGCGTCGGCCCCGGCCGCAACGACGTCGGAGCCTCCCGCGGACACATCCTCGACGCCGTCGAAGCCAGTCTCCGCCGCCTCCAGACCGACCACATCGACCTCTACCAGATCCACGGCAGCGACTCCGTCACTCCCATCGAAGAGACCCTCCGCGCCCTCGATGCCCTCGTCCAGCAGGGCAAAGTGCGCTACATCGGCGTCTCCAACTGGCAGGCCTGGAAGATCGCCAAAGCCCTCGCCATCTCCGAGTTCAAAAACCTCGCTCGCTTCGACACCTTGCAGGCCTACTACTCCATCGCCGGCCGCGACCTTGAACGCGATATCGTTCCTATGCTCGAATCCGAAAAGACCGGCCTGCTCGTCTGGAGCCCGCTTGCCGGCGGCCTGCTCTCCGGCAAGTTCAGCCGCAACAATCAAAAGCCTGAAAATTCCCGCCGGTCCGAGTTCGACTTTCCCCTCGTCGACAAGGAACGCACCTGGAAGATCCTCGACGTCATCGCGCCCATCGCCAAAGCGCACAACTGCAGCGCCGCCCGCATCTCCCTCGCCTGGCTGCTGACCAAACCCTTCGTCACCTCCGTCATCATCGGAGCCAAACGCCTCGACCAGCTCCAGGACAACCTCGCCGCCGTAGACCTCAAACTCTCCGCCGAGGAGGTCAAGCAACTCGACGAGGTCAGCGCCCTGCCCCCCGAGTACCCGGGCTGGATGGTCGCCTTCCAGAACACCGATCGTCTCGCCCCGATCCAGAGAGCTCTCCCTAAAGCCGAGTAGCCCCAGACTCTTTCCAAGGGACGGTAGGAAGCCTCTTAATGCATTTTCAGGTCTGGCCGAACGAGGCTCGGGTGGGCTACATCCTCTGCGCGTCCTCCGCGCAGAAGGTGGGAGACTACAACTCTTCACCGACGGGCCTACTCTCATAGCTTGATCGAACGGCTCGTGAACCATGGCTTGCCGTCGAGATACCTCCGCGCTGCGCTCCCGCGGTACACTGATATTTGCATTCGCGGAGATCAAGTTGTGACCAATACCCTGGCAAGCGAAGTTCAAGCGCCCGACAGCATTCGGCAGGATCAGACGGAGACTCCGCTGGAGTCGCTGGCATCGATCTGCACCGTGCTCGCCATTGGGCTCTTCGTCATGACGTTCATCTTTCAAAACTTCGAGATTCCTTCGGCTTCGATGGAGAAGACGCTTCTGATCGGCGACCATGTCCTGGTGGACCGCATCAGTTTCGCACCGCCGGCGAAATGGGCTCCGTTCGTTCACTATCGGGAGATTCGCCGCGGCGACATTATTGTTTTTTATAAGCCGAATCCCGAGACGCCGGAGTTGTTTCTGGTCAAGCGCGCGATTGCCATTCCAGGCGATCACCTTCATCTGCGGAACGGCGTTGTTTATCTGAACGGCGTGGCGCAGAACGAGCCGTATGCCGGGATGCCGTTGTCGGACGGGGATCCGCAGCATGCGTTCGATCCCTACCGCGACGATTTCCCCGCGGTGCCACCGGACAACAATGGTAACGTCACGGCGAGTTGGGCCTACGACTTGCCGAACCACATTCAGGATGGCGATCTGGTGGTTCCTCCCGGTAAGGTGTTCGCCATGGGTGACAACCGCACCGAAAGTCTTGACGGACGTTACTGGGGCTTCGTGCCGCGCGAGAACATAGTAGGCCGTCCGCTTTTTGTGTACTGGTCGTTTGAGACTCCTGCGGATCAGATTGAAAAGCAGGGCATCGGCCAGCGCATCGCGTTCATGGGCCACATCGTTGTGCATTTCTTCGATGAGACGCGGTGGAAGCGAACCCTTCACCTGATTAAGTAACTGGAGCCGGAACTAGATGCGCGACGCGGCGGCGATCTCCCGCAGTTTTGGAAGCACCTGGGCGAGGTTTACGGCGGGTGCGGACGAGTCGCCAAATGCAAAATAGACGGAGCGGTAGAGCTGGTAAAGCTGCTCGTAAATGCTGACGTTTTCGGGCTTCGGCAGGTACGATTTGTGCGGAAGACACATGTGTCTCTGGGCCTCTTCGATGGTGGGGAAGATGCCTGCAGCGAGCTGCGCGAAGATGCCGGAGCCGATGCTGGTCGGGACGCCGTCAGACACCAGGACCTCTTTGTTCAATACGTCCGCGTAGACCTGGTTAAGGGTGGGGTTGTTCTGCGGAATACCGCCGGCGTTGATGACGCGAGCGATGGGTACGCCGTACTCGGCGAGGCGATCGAGGATGATGCGGGTGTGAAAGGCGGTGCCTTCGATGGCGGCGAAGAGCTCGTCTTTGGCGGTGTGAAGGAGATTCCATCCGAGCGTTATGCCGCCAAGCTCGGATTTGACGAGCACGGTGCGGTCGCCGTTATCCCACGAGAGCCGCAGCAGCCCGGTCTGGCCGGCGCGGTACTGTTCCAGGCCGGTTGAAAGAGTCCGGACGTCTGTGCCAGCCCTGCGGGCGATGGCTTCGAATATGTCGCCGACGGCGGAGAGGCCAGCTTCCACGCCGGTGAATGCGGGATGGACGCTGCCTGGCACGACGCCGCAGACGCCGGGGATCAGGGTGGATGCGGACTGCATGGCGATGATGCAGGTTGAGGTGCCGACGACGTTGACCACGTCTCCCTCGCGGCATCCTGCTCCGATGGCGTCCCAGTGGGCATCGAATGCGCCTACTGGGATGGGAATGCCTGCTCGCAGAGCAAGACGCTCTGCCCACTTGGCCGATAGATGACCGGCCAGGTGATCGGAGGTGAGCACCTCGCCAGCAAGCTTTTCTCTCATGCCGGCAAATAACGGGTCGACCGCGATCAGGAATTCCTCTGACGGAAAGCCGCCCCACCTGGGATTCCAGAGCCATTTGTGTCCCAGGGCGCAGACGCTGCGCTTGACCAGTCTTGGGTCTGTGATGCTGCATAACGTCGCAGCGACCATGTCGCAATGCTCGAATGCGGAGGCGAACTGAGCGCGCTTATCGGGATTGTTCCGCAACCAGTGCAGCAGCTTGGCAAAGCCCCACTCATGCGAATAGACGCCGCCGCACCATTGAATTGCTTCGAGTCCGTGGGCGTGGGCCGCAGCAGTAATCTGCTGCGCTTCCCGGAGTGCGCGGTGGTCGCACCACAGATAGTAGTCGTCGAGGGGCTGCATCGCGGCGTCGACGGGAATGACGCTCGATCCGGTGGTATCGAGGGCGAGCGCCTCGATTTTGTCGCCGTCGATGCCGGTCTCCGAGAGCACCTGGCGCATAGCCAGCGCGAGCGCGTTCATCTGGTCGTCGTGCGACTGGGTGGCGAAGTCGGGATCTTCTCGCTTGCGATGCAACGGATAGGTTGCCGACGCTGTGCCCAGGCGGCCAGCGTTGCTGTCGAGCAGCGTGACACGAGTGCTCAGCGTACCGAAATCAACTCCTGCAACAATTCGCATTCGTGGGGTGCTCCGTGAGTGAGGACTTCCTGCCGACGGCGAGAGTTACCGCTGCCAACATCTTCGCTCACCAGCATGTCATCTGTCGCAGGGTGATGCTGAAGCAACCGGCTGCACGATTTTAGAGAGGGAGGTCGAAGCCGATCTTTCGCAGAGCGTCCACTGTGACTTCGTAGTTCTGATTGGGGTCCGGGCGGGCGTCTCTCTCGGGGTCGATGTGGGAGAAGGAATGCAGGTAGATTCCTGCCGCGATGAATGCGGAGTCGAGTTCGGCGGTGTTGGAAAAGGTGACAGACAAGGGATTCTCATCGTGGGTCAGGTCTCCCACTCGCTGGTATTTCAAGAGGATGCCTTGGGGGTTTCCGGGGAGCGGGAGGCATTTAAATCTGACTTGGAAGCTGTCCATGAAGGTGTCCTCGAGCGATTGGATGCTGAGGAACGTTTTGTGGAAGCCCGCAGGCCGTGGCGCTAGACTGGGGCATGACGAACGGGCGAGTAATGGCGCTGGATGTGGGGAAGGTCCGGGTGGGCGTGGCGCTCAGCGACCCCCTGGGATATACAGCGCAGCCGCTTTTGACCCTTTGGCGCAAGAGCCGGGGCGAGGACTTCCGCAGCCTGCTCCGGCTGATTCGCAAACATGAGGTGGAGAGGATCGTGGTCGGGGACCCGCTGCATTTGTCCGGCAACGTGAGCCCGTGGGCTGAGAAAGTACGTCAATTCGCAGAAGAGTTGCGGGTTCGCTCCGGTCTGCCTGTGGAGTTATGGGATGAGAGGCTGAGTTCGGTGGCGGCAAACGAGATTCTGAATGAGGCCGGATACGACCGGCAGGCTAGGAAGTACGTGATCGACCAGGTCGCGGCGGTCGTGATCTTGCGCGGGTGGATGGAGGCAAGGGAAGAGGCTGCGGCCAAGGAGGCTCTCGGAGGGAGGTAGCAGTCGTAATCCTGGAGCTAGGTGCGGCCTGAGGCGCGATAGATGTCCATCATGATCCGTGTGTCGCGGAGGCCCTCTTCGCCGGATGGTCCTACGGGAAGGTTGTTCTGGATGCAGTTGGCGAAGTAGTCGGCTTCGTGGACGAACTCGATGGGGTCTTTGTCGGGGCTGGGCATGTCAATTGTGGTTCCGGGCTGGCCGCGGGAAGGTCCGTTGATGCGGGCGACAAGATGGGTGCCCTCGTACCCGAAGGCGGGTTCGAGCGTGAGGATGCCTTTGGAGCCGAAGATGCGGAGGAAACCGGGCATTTGCGCACCGTAGGTGGTGTTGTAGCTTGCGGTAATGCCGGAAGGAAACTTCATGATCCAGGCGAGGTTCTCCTCGACCTGATCGAAGCGGCCGTCGTGGTCGATGACGGAGCTGTTGGCCTTGATGTCGCCGGGCTCTTCGCCGAAGAGGAAGCGCGTGGTGTTGAGCGGGTAGATGCCGACGTCCATGAGGGGACCGCCGCCGGCGAGCTTGCGGTCGAGTCTCCAGATTCCGGGCTGAGCGTTGAAGCCAAAGGCTCCCTGCGCGCCCTGAATCTTGCCGAGAGCGCCGGTCTGAACGAGGTCGCGAGCCTTCAGGATGGTGGCCTCAAGCTGGCAGCGATAGGCAATCATGAGCTTGCGGTCTGCCTGTTTACAGGCTGCGATCATCGCCTCGGCATCGGCGACCGATGTGGTCATGGGCTTTTCGCAGAGGACGTGCTTGCCGGCTTTGGCGGCGCGGATGGTGTACTCGGCATGCATTCCGTTAGGCAGTCCGATGTAGACCGCGTCGATGTTGGGATTGTTGCGCATCTCATCGTAGTTCTCGTAGGTGTAGATGGAGTCTGCGGGGACGTTGTATTCCGCCGCGAGGCGCCTGGCCTTGTCGGGGTGGCCGCTGACGAGACCCGTGATCTCGGACATCGAGGACTGCCTGCAGGCGGGCATGAAATGCTGGACAGAGATGAGTCCAAGGCCGACTGCGGCGTACCGGGTCTTCTTCTGCGAGGGGGCCGGTGTGCTCTGGGCGACGATCCTGGGCACGGCGGAAAAGGCGGCAGAGGCTGCGGCCAGGCGGTTGAAGTCTCTACGAGTAAGCTGCATGATTTCCTCCCAAGTCGCGCGTTAACAGTAGCAGTTCAGTTCAACCTTGTTGAAACGGTTTGCCCTGGGGCAACCCGCGCGCCTACCTGGAGTTGGATGCGCCTGAAGGATATAGCACTGATTGGTGATGCAATGCGTGAGATTTCAGAAGAACGTACTGCATCAGCCCAATGTAAGATATAAAGAGTCCCTCAAACAATCACGGGTTTCTTGAACTCCTTTTAGTTGAAAGGTAAGGACGACTGCTTTGACACCATCTCTCCAGCATGACGAACAAGTGATCGAACGGGAGCATTCCGAGATCCCAGGGCCAATGGAAACGAATAGTAAAGCAAGCCTCGCCTCTTCTTCCGGGCGGATGTTCGGCGACTACTTCTCGCCTGACCGGAACTGGAACTTTAAGAAGAACGGCATCCTGGATGCGCGGGGGAGGCGGCTCTTTGAGACCACTGCGATGGCTTGCGCGGCGGATGCCTATCCGTTCCAGGCGCCGTTGGATGGCAAGACGGGACCGGTCGTCAGTACCGAAGGACGGGAGATGCTGATGCTCTCTTCGTACGACTACCTGGGGTTGATTGGCGATCCGCGTATCGATGAGGCTGCGATTGAAGCGGTGCGAAAGTATGGAACGGGAACCGGGGGAGCACGTCTGCTGACCGGCACGCTCGACCTGCATCATGCCGTGGAGCGAGACCTGGCTGCCCTGAAGGGGACCGAGGCCGCGCTGGTGTTCAGCTCGGGGTACATGGCGAACCTGGGCGTGATTACGTCGCTGTTCGGGCCTGCGGATCGCGTGATTCTTGATGCGCTTTGCCATCGCAGCCTGCTGGACGCCTGCAAGATGGCTGGGGTGCAGGTGCAGCGGTATCGGCATAACGATATGGCTTCGCTGCGCGAGGAGATCGCTGGAGGATTTCCTGCAAACCGCACGCTGATCATCGCGGATGGAGTCTTTTCGATGGACGGCGATATCTGCCCGCTGCCGGAACTGATCGCCATCAAGAAGCAGTATGGATGCTTCCTGCTGATGGACGAGGCGCATGCGATCGGAGTGATCGGCGCGACAGGGAGGGGAACCGAGGAGTACTTCGGGATCGGGCCGGATGGTGTGGACATCTGGACCGGATCGCTGGCGAAGTCAATTCCCTCAACCGGCGGTTTTGCCGCAATGTCGCGGGAACTTGCGATTTATATGCAGCATTCCGCTTCTCCGTTCATCTTTTCCGCGGCGGTGAGCGCGCCGGCGGCAGCGGTTATCCGGAAGGGAATTGAGATCCTTCATGCAGAGCCGGAGCGGGTGACACGCCTGCAAGAGAATGCACGATTTCTCCGGACAGGCTTGAACAGCCTCGGGTTCGATACCGGTTTGTCCGAGACGGCAGTGATTCCGGTGGTGATGGGCGAGGAGCTTCAAACGGGATTGTTCGCCAGGCGGCTGCGGGATCTCAATATACTGGCGTGTCCGGTCATCTTTCCCGCGGTGGCGCAGGGAACGGCGCGGCTTCGTCTATGCGCGACGGCAGCCCATACAAAGGTTCAGCTTGAGTATGTTCTGGACTCGTTCCAGACGCTTTCGAAGAGCTGATCCGAGTGGCGGTCTTTGTTACCGGTGCCAGCGGCTTTCTGGGTGGACGACTAGCGGAGTTACTGGCGGCGGATGGCCGCGACGTTATTGTGCTGGCGAGGCCCTCGTCTGACCTGCGGCATCTCGCTGAGGTTCCGGTGAGTGTAGTGCGGGGCGACCTGGGCGACCTCGAAACGCTGAAGGGTGCGATGCGCGGGGTGACGGAGGTGTTTCATTGCGCCGCTGCGTCGACCGATTGGGCACCGGCGAAGACGTTCTTCGAAGCGAATGTGCGCGGTACCGAAAACATGCTTGCGGCGGCCGAGACGGCCGGAAGCCTGAAGCGATTCGTACATGTGAGTACGACCGATGTGTACGGATATCCAGAGGTGCCGGGCTCCGAAGACCATTCGTTGAAGGACGTCGGACTTGGTTATAACCGGACGAAGGTGCTGGCTGAGACGGCAGTATGGGCGGCCTACCGGGAGCGCGGACTGCCTGTAACCATCGTTCGGCCCGCGACGATTTACGGACCGCGTGGTAAGGCGTTTGTGACCGACTTTGCGGAGTTGCTGCGGGTTCGCTTGATGGCGTACATCGATGGTGGCCGGCGGACTGGAGGCTTTACCTACGTTGACACCGTGGCAGAGGCAATGATGCAGGCGGTCGAAAGTGAGCGCACGACAGGCAATGCCTACAATCTTTCCGACGGAACCGGCGGCACGTGGAAAGACTATGTCTCGGGACTCGCGTCGGGCCTGGGGTACAGGCTGCCGTGGCTGAATTTTTCTTTCGGGACGGCGATGATGCTGGCGCGGGCGATGGAGTTTCCGCACGGCACGCTGGAACTGCCGGGACGCCCGCAGCTTACGCGTCATGCGGTGTATCTGCTGGGAAGGGACCAGGAGTTTCCCAATGAAAAGGCGAGATGCGACTTCGGATTTTCGCCTCGCGTCGATCTGGTGGAGGGAATCAGGCGTTCTGTCGCGTGGTTGAGGGCGTCGTAGCCCGGTTCGGCTCACACGTGAAAGAGCTGGATTACGTGTTGCTGGCCTCTTTGGCTAGAAGCAGCTTATGAATTCCATCCACCATCTCGGGGATATTGGAGATGGTCTTAGCCTGCTCGTCGTCGATGGAGATGTCGAATTCATTCTCAAGGTCGAAGAGGATGTTGATCCGGTCGAGGGAATCTATCCCCAACTGCTCGAAGGTGCTCTCCGGCGTGACGGAATCAAGGGGAAGACGGCGAGAGGTGGCGATGACTCGAAGAACGCGGCCCTGGATTGATTCGGAGCTCGTTGCGTTAGGGGCTGAACCGGGTTCTTGCATAATCCTCAAAAAATCATGGAATGTGCCGTTCTTCCCCGGTGAAGGGCGGAAGTGACGAGCAGTGCTCGAGTAAGGCCTGCGACAAGGATATGCCATTTTGGCACGCCAGGCGCAAAAAGGCTGCGGAGGAGGCGCAAAGGTGTTTGCAAGGCCTATACGTGCCGGGCTATCTGCGACCCGATCTAGTGGGGGGAGGGGGCCGTGGCCGGCGCCGGGGTGGTGTTCGTGGCAGGCTTCGGGTGGGGGGCAGTTCTTGCATGAGACTTACGCTTCTTCGCAGCCGCTGGGGCGGGCGGACAGGGCGCGGGCGCGGGAGCAGGTGGCGGAGCCGCATGCAGAGCGGCCTGCATAGTGCTCACTTTGTGCTCCTGTGCGACCGTGACGGACTGAAGCCGGTCGCCAAGAGCGCGGCGGGAGGATTCCATACTGGATATCGCCTGCTCGAGCGGATCACTCTGCTGAGCGGGCGCTGCGAGCCGTGCTACGGAAGAGATGCGAAGGAGAACGTCGTAGAGAGCTTCCACATTGCGGTAAGCGGGCAGAATCTGAGCGGCGGAGTCAGGCGCGGCGTCGGCTGCTGTAATCAGCGGCGGCAGGGTGGTCTCGAGGTCTCGCCGGACCGAGGCGATGTTGTCCTCGGCTTCCCCCCGTACGCTACCTGAGGTCTTCCAGCGTTCCACTCGTATGCCGTCAAGCGCCGCCTGCAGTGTGCTGATCGCCGGGTTGAGGATCGAGGAGGCGTTAGGCGTTGTCTGGCTGGCAGCCTGAGGTGGCGTCTGTGCCGGCAAAGCCTGCGCCGTTTGAGCGGCGCCTGGCAGGCTGAAGATCATAAGCGTTACCAGAGAGCGTCGGAGTTGAGTTGCGTTCATGGAGTGGATGAATCCTTCCGTCAGCAAACGAGGTGCTTCTTGATCACGATGCTCTCGTTTTTGATGCGTTATTGATTATCTTGCGTCCTTCGCGCGCGGGAACGCAACCATTCCCTGCTTCGCGGCTCATTTCGCTGATCTTCTGGTGACTGATCCTGCCGGGAATACCGTGGATCGCGGCAGAAGTTGCTGGTAGTCTCTCGTGCATGAACAAACTGAGTTTGCGAATGGCTTGCACCGTGGCCTTCGGCGGAGTGGCGCTGCTTACTGCGTCTCCGCTGAAGGCGCAGCCCGCGATGAATAACACCTTGTCGCAGGCCGAAGCAGGCCAGGTAGATGCGGATGCGGCGAATGTACTGGCGTCGAGCGGGGTACCGAGCGCGTCGGTGGCGGTGGTGCAGGGCGGGAAGATTGCGTATGTGAAGGCCTACGGCAGTGCGCGGCTGGAGCCTCCGATGGCGGCTGCGCCGAGTATGCAGTACTCGATCGGGTCAGTGAGCAAACAGTTTACGGCGGCGCTGGTTCTGTTGCTGGCGCAGGATGGCAAGCTGGGGCTGGACGATGCGGTGGGAAAGTACCTGCCGGATTTGACTCGAGCCAATGAAGTGACGATCCGGCAGGTGCTGTCGATGACCTCGGGGTACCAGGACTTCTGGCCGGAAGACTACGTAATGACTTCGATGATGAAGCCTTCCACGCCGCAGGAGATTCTGAATGTGTGGGGGAAGAAGCCGCTTGACTTCGAGCCCGGAACCCAATGGCAGTACTCGAACACAAACTATGTCATCGCGGGGCGAATTGCAGAGATTGTGGGCGGCAGGCCGCTGGTTGAGCAGTTGCGGCAGAGGATCTTCGAGCCGTTGAAGATGACGGGAGTGTTCAACTCAGATGCGAGCCGCCTGCCGGCGGACGATCCGACGGGGTACTACCGTCATGCGCTGGGGCCGCTGCGCCCGGCTCCACAGGAGGGTACGGGATGGATGTTTGCGGCTGGGGAGCTGGCGATGCCGGCGAGCGATCTGGCGCTGTGGAACATCAGCCTGATCGACCGGACGCTGCTAAGCGCGGCTTCGTACGATGCGATGTTTGCCGAGATGAAGCTTAAAGACGGCAAGGGCACCGGCTACGGGCTGGGCGTGGAGGGGGGAACACGCGACGGGCACCGGTATCTCGCCCATAGTGGCGAGGTGTCGGGGTTTGTGTCGATGAACCTGGTCTATCCCGACGATAAGGCGGCCGTAACGGTGCTGACGAACGAGGATGCCGCGAGCGCGGCCGGTGCGCTGGCGCGAAAGATTATGCCGCTGATCCTGGCGGGAGATGCGTCTCCCGAGGGTGTTACTGCGCTGGCGGAGAAGCGGGCGCTGGCGGTGTTCACACGGCTGCAGGATGGAAAGCTGGACCGGACGCAGTTGACACCATTTTGCGATGCTTATTTTACTCCGGAGGCGGTGCAGGACTTTGCTTCCAGTCTGAAGCCACTGGGATCCCCTGTACGGTTCACGCAGGTAACAGAGGAGAAACGTGGAGGAATGACTTTCCGGGTCTTTGATGTTAGTTTTCCGAGCGAGCGTTTGCAGGTAACAACCTACGAGATGCCAGACGGAAAGCTGGAGCAATATCTGGTAATTCCTACAAGCGGCTAGGTTGGCTGGGCATCAAATGGAATCGAGGCGCGAATGGCGCAGGAGGGTTTTGCACACGGTTGACCGGGTTGCGTTGAGGCAGGTGCTGCAATGAAGGATAATAGTGCTTGATGCGAGAGGCGCGATTTCTATAAGCTGTCTCCTCTCCCCCTGTGTATTGCTGGTATGCCTTTGCAGGCATCCACTTTGTATCGATTCCTCCCCGGAATGGAAGTGATTATGGAACTCTGGACAGACTATGAAGGGCGCACGATCGATGGCGCGTATCCGCTGACGAAACTGATTAGCCCCGAAGGTAGAAGCGCTTTCTTTTCGACCTCGAACGGGACTGGCGTCCCTACAGTGATTCGGCTGATCGAATCGCACTTCGACGATGAAGAGATCCTGGCACGTTGGCGAGGCGTGTCCGAGCTGGACCATCCCAATCTTGTGGCGCTCAAGAAATATGGCCAGGTGATGCTGGATGAGACCTCGCTCGTGTATGCGGTGATGGAGCCGGTCGAAGCAAATCTTGGGGAGATCGTGCGAGAGCGGCGGTTGACGGTGCTTGAAACGAGGCAGATTGCGTTCAGTCTGCTGGCGGCGCTCGAGGCGCTGCACAAGCATGAATTTGTGCATGAGCATGTTGAGCCGGCAAATGTGCTGGCGGTTGGGGAGACGATCAAGCTGCGGAGCGACTGCATCCGCGAGGCTTCAGAAGATGACGGGCGCCGGCAGAAGGCTCGGGATGTGCACGATTATGGCGTGGTGCTGCTGCAGTGCCTCACACAGCAAAAGACTTTGGAAGGCGCGGCTCGGGAGTTGCCTCTTACGGCCCCGTTCGATGAGATTGTTCGCAAGAGCATAAACGGAGATTGGGGCCTGCCGCAGATTTCGAAGGCCCTGGGACCGGCGCCGGCTGCTGCCCCCGCCGCTGCTTCTCGCAGTGCCGCGCGGGATGGAAGTGCCGGGGCCAAGCCGGCGGGTCCTGTTGCTGTTGCGGCCAGAAGTGCTGCGGCAGACGGCGTTGCTTCGCCTGCTGGCACCGTAACTCCTGACAAGACTGCTCCGAACAAGGCTGCGGTGGCAAGGGATTCGGTCGCGACATCGGGCACTTCAGTGGCCGGCGCGGTTTCGCCGGTTTCTGCGGCGAGCGCTCAGACGGCAACCGGCGGACCCAAAGCAGCGGGTGCTTCCCGAGTAGCTGCGGCTTCTTCTGCTGCTTCTGCTGGCGAGGGGAGTTCTTTCCTTTCGGCTCGGCGGCGTATTGCGATGGAGGAAGCACGAGCGGGTCGAGGCCGAGGGTTGGGGTTTCGGGCCGCTGCTATCGTGCTGCTGGTGCTGGTGATGTATCTGGCATGGCACTTCTTGCATGTCCAGCCGGCAGCGCAGGGAACCGCGGTGCCGCCGATGGCGACGCCTGCCCCGATTCTTGAGAATGGCGCGGCCTCTCCAGCTCCTGCGAGGAGAGCTCCGGTTGTGGGGATGGCTCGTCCGTCAGCCGCGACGGTCTCTGCTGCACCGGCAACCGGCCAGTGGAGAGTGGTGGCCTTTACGTATAACCATCAAGAGCAGGCCCAGGAGAAGGTAGACTCCCTGGCTAAGGCTCATCCCGATCTGAGGTTTGGCGTGTTTACGCCGAGCGGGCATGCGCCTTACCTGGTAACGATTGGCGGCCAGATGAGTCGCGAGCAGGCGTTTGCGTTGTCAGGTAAGGCAAAGCGCGAGGGGCTGCCGCGGGACGTGTATGCGCAGAATTATCGAGGGCAGCGGTAAGGGTTGGGCGAACGTACAGTGAGGCAGCGTTACCATGTTTGGAAATCCGGACATGGGCGTCCGGTTCTTATTCCGCTATTTCTTAGCGGTCCGGGCGAGGAAGTCGGCGAGGTAGTCCTTCCAGACTATGGCCTGGGTGTGAGTGCCGTGGCCGCGGGTGGCGTCAGAGATGGGGATGAGAATGAACTTTGCGTCGGGCATCCGGGTGACCAGCTTCTGAGCGATGCCTAGCTCGGGTGGGTTGATGAAGTCATCGGCAGAGTTGATCCAGAGCACCGGCGCGGTGATGGTGGAGAGCTTCGGCTCGGGATTGTAGTTGCGCGAGGCGTTGACGTAGTAGAGGAAGTCATTGGCGTCAGTGTGGGCGATGCCATTATCCAGGACGCGATCGACGTAGGCCTCGGACTGGGCGCGGGTGGGGAAGTTCTTCTGCATCTGGAGTGGAGCAGAGCCGGCGATGAGGATGAGGTCGATGGCGCCGCGCAGGCCTTCGACGGGCTCGGTGGTGTAGTCGCCGTTCTTCCAGGCCGGGTCGTCGCGGATGATCTGCATAGACATGTAGCGCCACATGCGATTGCGGCCGGCGAGTTCGACGGGCAGACATGCAAAGGGAGCGAGGGCGTCAGAGAACTGCGGGTAGGTTTCGCCCCAGACGAAGGACTGCATGCAGCCCATGGAGGTGCCGAGGATGAGGCGGAGGTGGTCAACATGGAGCCCGTCGAGGAGCATGGCGTGCTGGCTGGCGACCATGTCGTCGTAGTCATAGTGGGGGAACTTTATGCGCAGGCCATCTGATGGTTTGCTGGATTCGCCGTGGCCGATGTCGTCGGGGAGGATGATGAAGAATTTGGTGATGTCGAGAGGCTGGCCGGGACCGAAGAGAACGTCGGAGAAGACGGGATTGAGGAGCGAATGGGCGTCGCCGCCGGTGCCGTGGAGGAGGAGGACAGCGTTGTCGGTGTGGCCGTCTGCGCCGCGTTGCGGGGTGCCGAGAGTGAGGTAGTGGAGGTGAAGCTTTTCAATGGTCTCGCCGTCTTTGAAATGGAAGTTGGCGATGTCATAGGCGCCGCTGTGGGTGGTCCAGTGGGCGGGTGCGGGCTGGGCGCAGGTGATGCCGGCTGCTGCGAGGAGCAGGGAGATCGTGAGGCAACTTGAACGGCTCAACATGATGACTTCCTGTTCGAATTCTTTGAGCTGCGCACCTGGATTCAGGTGTATTGCGATGCAAGAAGTGTACTTGCTTCGTAGGGGATCGAAATACAAGTGGCGGGAGCTTGCGTCGGACTTTGCTGCAGATTCACAAAAAAGGGCAGCCCTCGATCAGGGCGGCCCTTTTTGTTTGATTGATCGACTATTCGGCTAGTCTTCGTCCTTCTTGGAGACGGGGATGGGTTCGGATTTGGCGAGGGGTTTGGTGATGTCGTCGAGCAGGTCCGGGGTGCCATCTACACGGACCAGGCGGGGGTAGCGCTCGCCGTCGTGGTAGTCAATTTTTGCCTCGGAGACGAAGGTGTCGGTCTGCACGATCAGGCGGATGGGTTCGGAGCTTCCCTTGGCCTGCTGGATAGCGGACTTGAGGGAGTCGGGGGAGAAGGTCTGTCCGTCGATGGCGAGGATCTTCTGACCGGGGGCTAGCTGGGCTTTGTCAGCGGGGCCTCCCCAACGCACGTCGGCGATCTCGCCTTCCTTGTTGACGCGAATGCCGAGGGAGTACCACACGTCGATACCCGCGTAACGAGAGTAGGTTTCGGCGATGGTGCGTTCGGACTTGGTGGGTTTGTCGGTGAACGTGAGTTTGTAGCCGCCGCGTTCAATGCCGGAGAGGTCGGCGTGTGGATTGATGGTGTCGATACGGTCGTGGATGAAGGCAGCCCAGTCGTAGGGCATGACCTGGTTCAAGTCGGCGATGAGCTCGTCGCGGTTGTAAGTGACGATAAGCGGACCTGTGTTGCCACCCTTACCGAGAAAGATGTGGAGGAAGTCGGTGAGGGATTTCTTGTTATTGGTCTTCTGGCGGATTAGGGTATCGGCGTCGAGCCAGAAGAGCTCGCCCTCCTGGTAGTAGTCCTGACCGCGCTTCCAGTTGGCCCAGGTGGGCTCGCCGCCGCGGAGGATGCTGGCGGCAATGGCGGTGTCCTCGGTGGGGCGCCATTCGCGGCCGGACTTGTAGTCGAGCTGCGCGGCGGACATCGCGAGGAGATCGCGATACTGCGACTGGGTTTTGAGGCCGGAGCGGGTAGCGAGGACGTTGCCGAGGTACTGGGTCATGCCTTCGTAGACCCAGAGGAGCGAGCCCTGCTGCATCTTCTCGAAGTCGTCCTGGTAGAGGTTGTAGGGGCGGCGGTATTTGCCGTTCCAGGAGTGGGTGAACTCATGGGAAAGGAGGTCAGCTTCTGCAAGCTGGTGGTCGTCGTCGGCGAAGCCCTTCTGACCGACGCCGTTATCGGAGGACTGGCCGTGCTCGAGGCCTTCGCCGCCGGCGGTGTCGGAAAGAGTGAGGAGGAAATGGTAGTCGTTGTAGTGGCGAGAGGCGTAGGCTGCGCCGGTCTCGCGGACGAGGTTGTTAAGGGCGACGAGGACGGCGGGGCGGAGTTCGGCGTCCTTGGCGTTGTCGGAGACGACGTCGATGTAGTGTTTCGGGGTGACGTCGGGAGCGAGGGCGAACTCATGGAAATATTGCCCGGCGATGACGGGGGAGTCTTCAAGCTGCTCGACGGTGGTGGGGGCGTAGGTGGTGAGGCCACCCTTGGGGTGCTGGGGGTCGTAGCCGTTGGTGGGTGTAAGGGCGGTGCCGATGCCCCAGCCTGCGGGGACTTTGACGGAGGGCTGGATGGGAATGTTCGCGACCGGTATGTGGGCGGGATAGAGGAGAAGTTTTTCCCACTCGAGAACGGCCATCTTCGGAGTGACGCGCGAGGTGACGATGCAGTCGAGGTGGGCGTGCAGCGTGGTGACGCCTTCAGGTACGGTGACGTGGAATTCGTAGAGGTCTTCGTCGTCGCGGCGCCACGGGAGAACCTTGCCGTTCGCAGTAAAGACGACGCCGGTAATGTCATCGACCGGGCCGGTGGGGCGGTGGTTGCCGGGAATCCATTTCGGTGTGGTGAGCGTGACGGGACCGGGGGTGACGGCGAGGTCTACTTCGGCGTGGTAGAGCTTACGCGGCGCGTCGGTGAGATCGGCGGTGATCTGGATGGGGGTGGTCTGGACTGAAGGGGTCTGGGAGTGGAGCAGGGCGGGGGCCATGAGGGCCAGGCAGACGGAGGACAGAAGCGTGGAGCGGCTGGGCATAAGCGGGGTGTTTCCTCTCGGAGGGATGAGGCTTGGGGTGATGCCTGGTATACGGATGAGTCGTCGCATTGGTCGCAGGCGCTGCGCCTGCAACCATCTTGGGTCCTTGCGAGCTATCTGAGGGCGGATTCGATGCGGGCCCCCACCATGGGATCGTTGGGAAGGACTTCCGGGGAGAAGCGGTCGATTACATGACCATCACGGCCGACCAGGAACTTCTCGAAATTCCAGAGGATGCCGGGTTCGGGATTGGTGCTGATGTTCTTCTGCTTGAGATAGCCGTTAAGGTTTTCGCGGAAGCCTTCGCGGCCGGGGCCGGTGGCTTCGGGTTTGGCGGCGACGAGCGCCTGATAAAGAGGGTGCGTGCCGGGGCCAGTGACGGCAATCTTAGAGAACATCGGGAAGTCGACATTGAAGGTCGTCCTGCAGAAGGCCTGGATGTCTTCGTTCGAGCCTGGCTCCTGGCCGGCGAAGTCGTTGGCGGGGAAGCCGAGGACGACGAGACCGGAGTCCTTGAAGCGGGAGTAAAGCTTCTCGAGAGCGTCATATTGCGGAGTGAGACCGCACTTGGAGGCGACATTGACGATGAGCAGCACTTTGCCGCGGTATTCGGCGAGGGAACTGCCTTCGCCATTGATTTTGTGGACTGGGATGTCATAGAGCGAAGCAGAGGACATGAAGACTCCTAAAGGCCGTATTTAGTTTGATTATAGGACCGCTCGTGTGAACGAAGCCGTTCGGCGTGGCTTCTTACTGAGCGGATTGAAGGCGAGGTGAAATTTCACCGGCTCAATCTTGACGGAAATGCTTTCTGGAGTTCAGTCCAGAGACGCGTTAGGATCGGAGTCGCATGTCATTAACCGATTCGATCATTGGAAAGCCACTCGCGACGAGCGAGGAACGCGCCGAACATATCGGCGTCTCTGCCGGAATCCCAATCTTTGGCCTGGATGCGTTGACGAGCGCGGCGTATGGACCTGAGGCAGCGATGACGCTGCTGATTCCTCTGGGTCTCGCGGGAACGCACTACATCGTGCCGGTAATTTCGGCGATTCTGACGCTGCTGGTGATCGTGTTCTTCAGCTACCGGCAGACCATTGCGGCCTATCCGAACGGCGGCGGTTCGTACACGGTGGCGAGTGAGCACCTGGGGGAGGGCCCGGGGCTTT